>Ga0209064_1000040_pt1 | contig 277898 bp, 214 predicted proteins | sample Inofromicrocosms_FD_187498 | JGI IMG/M metagenome (GOLD analysis project Ga0209064, IMG submission 187498) | Mouse cecum microbial communities from Vienna, Austria - Inoculum for glucosamine and mucus D2O microcosms (SPAdes) (version 2) | ecosystem: Host-associated > Mammals > Digestive system... | reverse complement strand
GATGTGAAATTGGTAGCATTAAGCATCAAAAAGCCCTTAAAAGACATCTATACGAGTCTGTTTCATGCTGTATGAGATAAAAATAGTCCATTTCCTATCATGTCAAAGTTTTACCGGACAGCAATACTTTGGAATAGGGCAACCGCCGTCAGCGCGGCGCCATCTGCTTGAATTTTGGGGCGGATGTCGCTTCCAACATCCCGAGGGAGGTTTTTGACCTCACCCGTCATCATTATCCTTTGATTGATTAACACTTGCCGAAGCCCGATGGTTCGCGTCAAGCGTTGCGGGCACACTCCACCCAGCGGGCTACCAGCCTCCACGCGAACCTCCCCCGCCGGTCATGCCACCGCCGAAGGAACCGCCGGAGAATCCTCCTCCGCCGCCGAATCCTCCGCCACCACCTCCGAGAATCACCGGAGGAGCCACCACCTTTGGAATCTCATAAGGGTGGTTGGTGACGTTATGGCAGTTGAAGCAGCGGTAAGTCTTCACCCCCTGCCCTTTCGACATTGTGGTGGGCTGACGTGTGATGCGGTCAGAGACCAGCGCGGCAGTACGCGCCCCGCAGACATGACACACCGAGTAGTTTTTCTGGCGGTTGATAAACGGGATAATCTCAGTCTGGTTGCAGGTCGGGCAGAGCCAAACATCGTAATCGACCGAATTGAGCCGCTCCTCGGCATCCTGGGCGGGGGTGAGGTATTTGTTGTCGGTCTCCTCATCGAGACGCGTCATCGGGGTCGAGCAATTGGAACACAGGCGCTTGCGTGTACGGATGCGGCGCATCGTCACCAGCCACAGAACCAGCACCGGGGCCAATATACCCAGCGTGGCGGCTGTCAGCACCATCACCGTCAGCTTGCTTTTCTCAAACAGATGGTAAGCCTCGGCGGTGTCCTTGCCCCGGCTCCTTGCAAGCTGACACAGGTAATACACCCCGAAAGCCACCAGCAGAACAAGGCACACCGTAAGGTAGACCTTGAAGAAATCATCCTCGCCGCCGGCCCCCTGGTCATTCTCATATTTCGACATGAGTTCGGCCCGCGCCTCCTCTTCGGTCAGCACCCGGTTGATGTCTGTGGCGGCGGCCACCACCCCGCCGTCATAATCCCCCTCCTGGAAATAAGGCTTCATCGTCTGGTTGAGTATAGTCCAGCAGAGGGCATCGGGCAACACCCCTTCGACACCATATCCGGTGCGTATCACAAATTTCCGGTCATCCCTGGAAATCAACATAATCACACCGTTGTCCTTGTCTTTCTTGCCCGGCTTCCACAGTTCGAAAAGCTCTGTGGCATAATCGTCGATGTCCTCGCCGTCGAGATTGTCGACTATGACCACCACCGGCTCTGCCGAAGACTGGCGCCACGCGTCGGCCATCAGCGAGTCGACCCGCGCGACCGCGCCCGGCGAGAGCATCCCCGCCATGTCGGTGACATAGCGTGTGCGGTCCTTGACATGCACATTATCGACATCCTTGACAGCCACAGCACCGGCCAGCAAAGGGATAAACATCAAAAAAGATATGAGGAATCTTGTCATAGGAAACGGTTTTATTATATCATAACGCCACAGGGCACGCCGCCGGTTCACACCGCAGGCAGGCTCATGCCGTTGAGTTTGCGGAACAGGTCGAGGGCGTAGACATCGGTCATGGCCGAAACATGGTCGACCACCCCCTGGAGTTTGGAGAAAAGGTCAACCGAGGAGACATCATACTGGTCGGGCACCTGCGACAGGAGCAACCTTGAGTAATTCAGGTCGGGATTGCAGACAGCGTGGACAAGCTTCTCAAGCAGGAAAGTGATGATGCGGTTACCGGCCAGCTCCACATCCACAACCTCCCGCGCCCTGTAAATCTTGGCCCAGGAGAGGTCGTTACACCGTTCGTAAGCCTCGCGAAGCCGTTGAGGCACATGGCCGAGCAGCCTGCCGGGGAACTCTCCGGCAAGAATCGCCTCCTCATTGTCGGCGAACACTCGGGCACAGGCGGTCACCAGCTCACCTATCACACCCGACCGCAGATAGGCGATTTTCTCGTTGGGGTCGTCAAACCGCCCCATTATCTCGAGGCTGCGGGCCCTACGCTCCTCGGGAAGGAACGACAGGAAAAGCCCGATGATTTCCTCAGACCCGACAATCTTCAGCTTGTGGGCATCCTCAAGGTCCATCACCTCATAGCATATGTCGTCAGCCGCCTCCACTATGTAGACCAGCGGATGGCGGGCGAAAAGAGTCTCCCCGGCGGGCGCGTCGAGCATCGGTAACCCAAGCTCCGAGGCGATGCGCCGGTAGCTCTCCGTCTCCGAGGTGAAGAAGCCAAACTTCCCCTTGTCCCCGGAGAGGCCCGAGGAGTAGGGGTATTTCACTATCGAGGCGAGCATCGAATAGGTCATCGCGAAACCTCCGCTGCGCCGCCCCTGGAACTGATGGGTCAGCACCCTGAGGGCATTGGCGTTACCCTCGAAATTCACCAGGTCGGCCCACTGCGCCTGGGTGAGACGGTCTTTCAGGAACGCCCCCTCCCCTTCCGAAAAAAATGTGGCGATGGCCTTTTCTCCCGAATGGCCGAAAGGGGGATTGCCCATGTCATGGGCGAGGCATCCGGCGGCAACGATGTCGCCGATCGACTCCAGAGCCTTGGCCGCCGGAGTCGACTCGTGGCGAGGCATTATCAAGTTCACCACCTCATTGGCCATCGACCGGCCCACTGACGCGACCTCAAGGCTATGGGTCAAGCGGTTATGCACGAAGATGCTGCCCGGCAGCGGGAACACCTGCGTCTTGTTCTGCAACCGCCTGAACGGCGAAGAGAACACAAGCCGGTCGAAGTCGCGCTGAAAGTCAGTGCGGCTCCCACGCTTGGGGTCGTGGTAATCCTCCAGGCCGAAACGCTTGTCAGAGACCAGACGCTCCCATCTCATCATATTCCGTAGGTTGTCAGCCATCTGATGTCAGGAGTCGGCCTGGGTCTCCCCCAGGTCGTCATATTTCTGGAAAAGGAAGTCGTTATAGGGGAAACGCTCCATATGTATCTCCTTGGCCTTGGCGTAAATACGCTGTTTAAGCTCGTCGATGTTGAGCCCCTTCTTGGCCGAGATGAACACACAGTCGCCCGAGCCGAGCCGGTTCATCCAGGTCTGTTTCAGCTCCTCCAGGGGGATATTCTCGCGCGAGCGCGGGGTAAGGTCATCCTCATCCTTGGCCACATGGCTGTAAGCGTCTATTTTGTTGAACACCATTATCATCGGCTTGTCGGCCGAGCCGCAGACCTCGGCGAGGGTCTTGTTGACCACCTCGATCTGCTCCTCGAACTGGGGATGGGATATGTCGACCACATGCACAAGCAGGTCGGCGTCGCGCACCTCGTCGAGGGTCGACTTGAACGACTCCACCAGGTTGGTGGGCAGCTTGCGGATGAAACCCACCGTGTCGGTGAGCAGAAACGGCAGGTTGTCGATGATGACCTTGCGCACGGTGGTGTCAAGGGTCGCAAACAGCTTGTTCTCGGCAAACACCTCGCTCTTGCTCAACAGGTTCATCAGCGTCGATTTGCCGACATTTGTGTAACCCACCAGCGCGACACGGGTCAGCTTGCCACGGTTCTTGCGTTGCAGGGTCTTCTGTCGGTCGATGTCGCTCAGCTGGTCTTTCAGCCAGGCGATACGCCGCTTGATGATACGGCGGTCGGTCTCGATCTGGGTCTCGCCTGGGCCACGCATACCGATACCACCCTTCTGACGTTCGAGGTGGGTCCACATACGGGTCAGGCGGGGAAGCAGGTACTGGTATTGGGCAAGCTCCACCTGGGTCTTGGCCGTCGCCGTCTGCGCGCGCTTGGCGAAGATGTCGAGAATCAGGCTCGACCGGTCGAGAATCTTGACCTGCAGCTCCTTCTCTATGTTGGCAATCTGCTTTGTCGAGAGGTCATCGTCGAAAATCACCATTCCGATGTCGTTCTTCTCGACATATTCCTTTATTTCCTCCAGCTTGCCTTTGCCGACGAAAGTCGCGGAGTTGGGGGTGTCGACCTTCTGGGTGAAGCGCTTGACCACCTCGCCCCCCGCCGTGTCGGCCAGGAACTCAAGTTCGTCGAGATATTCATTGACCTTCCCTTCGGGCTGGCGCGGGGTAATCAGCCCAACGACCACGGCCCTTTCGGTGGTTTCCTTCGAGATTACTAAGTCTTTCATCTATGGGATGTTTGTATAAGAGAGCAAAACGATTTGCTCAGGCAGGGACTGACGACGTGACATCGGGCCACGACCGTCATCCCCCCTGCAAAGTTAACAAATTTCGGCGGGAATTTCCGCAACCCCCTGAAAATTCATACCGACAGCTCCCTGACAGCAGCCTCGTAATCAACCTCCGAACGGGCCTTGGCTATCCGTTTCAACTGACGGTGAGGCAACAGGGCATAATCCCAGAAGCTCTTCATCCGCGCCAGCAGCTGCGCCTCGCCGCAAAGCACCCCCCGGTAGTATCCCCATAACAGCCCGTGAAGCCGCAACATCCCCTCAAGCCGCCGGCGGTCGTCCCACTCCTGGCCGTCGCGCCACTCCCTGAACAGCGACGGACGGCCCAGCAGCCCACGCCCGGCCATCACCCCGTGGAGCCACGGCCAACGCCCTGCCACCTCCTCCAGCTCCCCAGGCGTATGTATCTCGCCGTTGAACACCACCGGCTTACCGACAGCCGAGGCCAGCTCCTCGAATCTATCGAGATGCAGGTCGCCCCGGTATTGCTCCCGGGCCGTGCGCGGATGGATGGTCACATGCTCCAACGGCATCTTCCTCAACACCGACACGACATCACGCCATTGCCAGGGGTCATCCACCCCGAGCCGCATCTTCAACGAGTAACTCACCGAACTGTCTTCGGCTACATAGGCCGCCACCTTCTCCATCTCCTCCCTTCTGAGCAGGAACCCGGCACCACGGCCTTTGGCGACCTGCGGCGGGAAGGGGCATCCCATATTGAGGTCGACACGGTCAACCCCCTCGGCTTTCAGCGCCCCGGCGAGCCGGCGCATCTCCTCCGCGTCACGGAAGATTATCTGGGGCACAAAACCGGCGGTCTCAGCATTGAGCGGGGAAAGGATGTCGCGCATCGTGCGCCTGGCCGGCTCCCCCTTCTCCCATCTCAGGAAAGGGGAGAAACAGCCGTCGGCCCCGCCGAAGACCTCGGTGTGGAAAAGGCGGTATGGCGCATCGGTGTAGCCCTGCAAGGGGGCCATGAACAATTTCATTTACGCCCCCCTTTCACCATTATGGAGACAATCACGGCCACGGCCAGCGCCCACGGATAATACAGGTAGCGGAACGGCTCGGCAGGCGACAGCCCGGCAAGCGAGCAGGCAAGGAGGGTCTGCGCGCCATAAGGGATAAGACACTGCACGATGCATGAACATGTGTCGAGCAACGACGCGCTTTTGCGCGGCGTGATGCCAAACCGGCGGGAAATCTCCTTAGACAGCGGCCCGACGGTGATGATGGCCACGGTATTGTTGGCCGTGCAGAGGTTGACCAGGCTGACCAGCAAGGCTACGCACCCCTGGGCGCCACGCTTGCCCCTGACCCGGGCGGTCAGCACCTGAAGCAGCCAGTCTATGCCTCCGTTGGCTTTGACAAGCCCGAGCATCCCGGCCGACATCAGGGTGACCACTATCAGCCCTCCCATCGACTCTATGCCGCTCCCCATGAAGCCGCATAGGGACAACGGGCTGTGGCCGTGGGCCATCCCGACAACCATCGCGGCAACGATGCCGCCCGACAACACCAGCGTGACATTCATCCTCGCCACAGCCGCCACTATCACTATCAGGTAGGGCAACACCAGCCACACCGATGTCTGCCCGGCATCAGCGACCTGGGCCACTGGCGTCATGCTGTTCTCGACAAGATACACCGCCAGGGTGACCGCCGCCGCCGGAAGTGCGAGCCAGATGTTGGCCCTGAACTTGTCGGCCATGTCGCATCCCTGCGAACGGGTGGCGGCGATTGTCGTGTCGGAGATAAACGACAGGTTGTCGCCGAAAAACGCGCCCCCGATGACCACCGCCACCATGAAGGCCGCGCTGCCGTCTGACACCGCCGCGATTTCGACAGCCAGCGGGGTCAGCGCCACCACCGTGCCAACCGAGGTGCCGACGGCGAGCGATATGAAGCACGCGGCCACGAATATCCCCGGGACCACCATCGATGACGGGAGCAGCCTCAGGGCAAGCTCAACGGTCGCCTCCACGGCCCCGATTTCCTTGGCCAGGGAGGCAAATGCCCCGGCCAGGATGAAAATCCAGACCATGTAGATGATGTTGGGATGGGCGGCGGCTTTGGAGTAGGTGGCTACCCTGTCGGCCAGACTCCCCGCCGAAATGGCGACACCCCAGGCCGAGGCACACAGCAACGCCACTGAGAACGGCATCCTGTAGAAGTCGCCCACGCAGGCCGACACCACCACATACAGCGCCAGAAACAGTATCACGGGGGAGATGCCAAGCAGTCCCCTCCTCGGATTTATCCGTGTATTCGGGTTATCCAATATCAGATGTTATCAGATGTGGTATTTGAGGGTGTCAGATACGGAATTTGAGGGTCTTACCGCCGAAGCGCAGGATATAAAGCCCAGCCGACAGCTGGCCGAGGCTGTGGATTGATTCCCCGGCGGGAGCGGCAACCTCCATGACCATCCGTCCCTCTGGAGTGTAGACGACAGCGGTCATAGCCTTTTCGCCGCGCAATGTCAGCTGGCCATCCCTGACAGAAGCCGCCGCAAGCCTCAGCCCCTCTCCCGCCATGTCAAGCGACGCGGCGGAATAACGGACATACAGGCGGGTGGCAGCAGTCTTTCCCTGGGAATCTGCGATAAGGTCAATCCATCCGTTCTCGGCGGAGGCATCCTCAGCCTGTTCCACGGGGGACTGCCCGGGGCTTACACGCAACACCCTGCCTGAAATCTCGGCAACGCCGCCACCGCCGGGCAGCGACACACCGCCGACCTGGTAGTTGATTTCAGCGTCGGGGGAGTCAGGGTCGGTGGCGAATCCCAGCAGGTCAACCTCAGTGGTCTCCCCGCCGTCAATGACCAGCTCCTCGACCGGCTTGAACTCCGGGGCCTCGTCGTCGACAAAAACAGGCAGCGAGGGATACCATACGGCAGGCTCCATCCGGTAATCGGCGATCTTGGTCCCGTCAGGCCCCAGACGGCGCAACACATAATCGGTGAGCGCGTAATCCTTGAACAGCGAGAGATACATATCGCCCGAGACAGGAGATGTCCTCATCGAGCATCCATAAATCATCCAGGGATTCTCCCCCGCAGGCAGCTCCTCGGCGTTGAGGTCAAGCACCTTGGAAAATTCCCCTTTGTCGATGTCATACCTGAATACCGCGCTGTTTGAGAACCAGGTGTTGGGCCCGCCGTTCCAATAGAGGAAATTGCCGGTGGCCGAGGCGTGGAACCCGTCGGCGGTCCAGGCATACCAGGAGTTGGCCGGGGGATAGATGCCGTCGGGCACCGCCACAGCCTCAGCCTGCCCGCTCACCGGATCATACTTTATCAGATAAGGAGCGGCCTCCCCGGTGGCGTTGGTGTCGGCGGTGACGCTCATCCATAGATTGCCGTCATTGCCTGTGACAATCGAGCCGATGCCGTTGGTCTCTCCAAGCCCCTCGGGGAGATTGTCGCCAAGCAAGTCGGCAAGGCTCAGACCGATGGCCTTGTCAGGCCGCATCCCGGGGATGCTCACCAACCCGAATGTCTGCGATGCGAAGTAGAAATCATCCCCCACCCTGGCGATTGAGCCGGTCTGGTAGGGATATTGGTAAGGATAAGGCGACGCCACACCGTCGGGGCTGCATATGTCGGCGCATTCCTGCACGAGGGTGTTGTCACCGGCAATGTAGGTCAGTATGCCGTCGGAAGTGGTCACAAACGCCTTGTCGCCGAACGGCATCACCGCACGGCCCTGCACACTCTTCCCCCGCCCGTTGACAAGCTCCACGGAATTGAGATATACCAGAGTCGAAGCATCAAGCACCGTCAGCGTGCCGGCCATGTTGTAGCTGCCGGGAGCATCGGGGTGGTTGGAGACCACATACAGCCTGTCGCCGTGGAAACGGGCATGGCATATCGCCCCGGGTATCTCACGGCGCGGATTGGCCTGGCGGAAAGCGCGGTAAATCCAGCTCCCCTCACCCTCCGGACTGAAAAAATTGATTGAGCCGTTGCCGGGATTGCCGGTGGTCTCCTCGTTCATGATCATCACACCGCCCGCGTAAGGGCTGTCTGCAACTGCCTGGGAAACCGCGCCGGAGAGCAGCGCGGCGGCAAGGAATCTGGAAATTCGCATCTTGATATGGCGTTTGATAGTATTGTCGTTGCAAAATTAGTGATTTTTTTCTAAATTTGCGGTTTCTAAAAAGTGTCAATCATACGAAACAGAATATACAGATGGAGAAGAACTTCAAACGGACTCTTGTCACCACTGCCCTCCCTTACGCCAACGGCCCGGTACACATCGGCCACCTCGCCGGGGTATATGTCCCCGCCGACATCTACACACGTTTCCTGCGCCTGCGCGGCGAGGATGTCAAGATGATCGGAGGCAGCGACGAGCATGGAGTGCCCATCACCATCCGCGCCCGCAAAGAGGGCATCACCCCCCAGGATGTAGTAGACCGCTACCATAAAATCATAAAGGACTCTTTCGAGGAGCTGGGAATCTCATTCGATGTCTACTCCCGCACCACCTCCGAGACCCACCGCGAGACCGCGTCGGAATTCTTCCGCCACATATATGACAAAGGGGGATTCATCGAGAAACCCTCGATGCAGCTCTACGACGAAGGCGCAGGCCGATTCGTGGCCGACCGCTACGTCATCGGAGAGTGTCCCGTCTGCCATGCCCAGGGAGCATACGGCGACCAGTGTGAGAAATGCGGCTCGTCGCTGAGCGCCACCGACCTCATCAATCCCCGCTGCGCCGAGACCGGCAACATCCCCGTCCTCAAGGAGACCCGCCACTGGTATCTCCCCCTTGAGAACTATCAGAAAGCCCTTGAGGAGTGGATTCTCGAAGGCCACAAGGAGTGGAAGACCAACGTATACGGCCAGTGCAAGTCATGGCTCGACCTGGGGCTCCAGCCCCGCGCCGTCACCCGCGACCTCGACTGGGGCATACCCGTGCCTGTCGAAGGAGCCGAGGGGAAGGTGCTTTATGTATGGTTCGACGCCCCCATCGGCTACATCTCCAACACCAAGGAGATACTCCCCGACAGCTGGGAGAAATACTGGAAGGATCCCGAAAGCCGCATCATAAACTTCATCGGCAAGGACAACATCGTCTTCCACTGCATCATCTTCCCGGCGATGCTAATGGCCTACGGCGACGGCTACCAGCTGCCCGACAACGTGCCCTCCAACGAGTTCCTCAACCTCGAGGGTGACAAAATCTCCACTTCGCGCAACTGGGCCGTGTGGCTCCACGAATATCTCCGCGATTTCCCCGGCAAACAGGATGTGCTGCGCTACGTCCTGACCGCAAACGCCCCGGAGACCAAAGACAACGATTTCACCTGGAGCGACTTCCAGAGCCGCAACAACTCCGAGCTGGTGGCCATCCTCGGCAACTTCGTCAACCGCGCCGTGGTGCTGACCGGCAAATACTTCGACAACGTCGTGCCCCAGGCCGGCCAGTGGCTCGATGTCGACAAGGCCGCCTTCGCCGAAATCCGAGAAGCCGAGAAGGCCCTCACCACGTCGCTTGAGACATTCCACTTCCGCGAAGCCCTCCGCCAGGCAATGGAGATAGCCCGCGTCGGCAACCGCTACCTCCAGGAGACAGAGCCATGGAAAGTCGCCAAGACCGACATGGAGCGCACCGCCACCATCCTCAATGTCGCCCTCCAGATCTGTGCCAACCTCGCCGTGGCTTTCGAGCCGTTCCTCCCCTTCATGGCAGGGAAACTGCGCGGGATGCTGGGACTCGACGGGCTGACATGGGCCGACCTCGGACGCGAGGACATCGTCAAGGCCGGCAGCCGCCTGGGAGAGGCCGTGCTGCTCTTCGAGAAAATCGAGGATGATGCCATCCAGGCACAGCTCGACCGCCTCGCCCGTATCAAGGAGGAGAACAAGCTCGCCGCATGGAAGCCCGAGCCGCAACAGCCCGACGTGCCATTCGACGACTTCCTGAAGATGGACATCCGCGTCGGCACCGTCATCGAATGCGCCCGCGTCCCCAAGGCCGACAAGCTCCTGCGCTTCCTCATCGACGACGGAATGGAGAAACGCACCATCGTCAGCGGAATCGCCAAGCACTACGTCCCCGAAGACCTCATCGGGAAACAGGTATGCTTCATCGCCAACTTCGCTCCCCGCAAGCTCAAAGGAGTGGAGTCGCAGGGCATGATTCTATCCGCCCAGAACCCCGACGGCTCACTCGTGGTGATCTCCCCCTCTGCCCCCGTCACTCCGGGTGCCCAGGTCAAATGACATAAACGTGCTTCCCGTCCCCCCGGCGGAAAGCACCTACTTCAAACCAACGCTAAACCACAATCCTGTCATAGTCACTCGTTATGGAAAAAAACGCCAGCAGGAAACCCAGAATCCTGATCATATACACCGGCGGCACAATCGGCATGATTGAAGACCCCGCGACCCAGACCTTGAGGCCGTTTGACTTCTCCCATCTGATTGACAATGTGCCCAAAATCAAGATGCTCGACTATGACATCCGACATATACAGTTCAATCCCCCGATTGACTCCAGCAACATGAACCCCGCCCACTGGCAACAGATAGCGGAGGCTATCGGCAAGAACTACAACGATGTGGACGGATTCGTGGTGCTTCACGGCACCGACACGATGGCATACACCGCGTCGGCCCTCTCTTTTATGCTCGAACACCTGCGCAAGCCGGTCATCATCACCGGCTCGCAGCTTCCCATCGGAGAGGTGCGCACCGACGGCGAGGAGAACCTCATCACAGCCCTCCAGATTGCCGCCGCGACCGACCCCGTGAATGGCGAACCGATGGTGCAGGAGGTGGCGATTCTCTTCGAGAACTACCTCTGGCGCGGCAACCGTTCGACCAAGATGAGTGCCGACAACTTCAACGCCTTCAAAAGCAACAACTACCCGCCGCTCGCGAAAATCGGACTGTCGATACATTTCAACCCCGACGCGCTCTGGCGCGTCAATGACCCGCATCCCCTCAACGTCCACACCGGACTCAACACCGACATCATAATCATATATGTCACCCCCGGGCTGACCGAGACCTCGTTGCGCCAGCAGCTCCAGACCCCAGGGGTCAAAGGGATTGTGCTGAAGACCTACGGCGCCGGCAACGCCCCGACGGAGTCTTGGTTCAACGACGCCATCCGTGAGGCTGTCGAGCGCGGCACAATCATACTCAACGTCACCCAGTGTGTCAACGGCGCGGTACACCAGAAACGCTACTACACAGGCGACCGCCTCGCCCGTGCCGGTGTGATCTCGGGCCACGACATCACCACCGAGGCCGCCCTCACCAAGCTGATGTTCCTCTTCGGCTCAGGACTCACCGCACGCCAGGTCAACCACCGCCTCCTCCACCCCATCTGCGGCGAAATGACCATCTGACCCACGTCTCCCCGACGCCCCCCCTACACGATCCCGGCTAATCTTTTTCTTCAAATTCATCCGCGGATATCTGCGTATCTGCGGTATCTGCGTGAGTTTCCCCACCCACAAGGCTAAAAACAACCGTGACCGCGGCTCACGTCGCAGTCACGGTTTCTACCTAACCTTTGTTCAATTTAATCTTAGGATATAGTCTAATCTTTTGATGAAAAATCAATAAACAATCTAATCAACCTTATCGGGAGGGGGCGGCCAATCACTCCGCCCCCATCCTTGAATCTTTAGGATTTGTTTGACAGGAATCGTCAAAGGGTCATATTATCTATTATCACTGAGAAATCATAGAGACTGTGTCGGGAAGACTCAGCGACGCATCATCTTCACCACCTTGCTGCCCTGGCGCAGGATGTACAGGCCGGGGGCTTCGATGTCGGCCACACGGCGGCCGTCGATGGTGTAGGCCTCATAGGGGGCATTGAGGTCGATGACAGCGTCCATCAGGTCATCCTCCACTGCGGAGTCGACACCCGACACCGAAACCGGGCTGCGCAGCATCACACTCTGCAGGTCGGCGTTGCCGCCGCTGATCAACATACCGTAGTTGAGAAGGTTCCTTACATCTGCGTCGGTCAGAGACTGGTGGTAGTAGACATTCTGTCCGGCGGGTATGTCGTTGATGTCGTAGTAAGTGCCAGACCCCGCAGGGATATCATCGCCCGGCGCGCGCAGGCCGGCAGTGGCGAGTCCGCTGCCATAAGCAGCCTCGTAATACCAGTTGAGCGGGTCGCGGTTGATGTCGGAGACATTATTCGTGTCATAGGTGAGCGACAAGCGCGCGCCTCCGCTCCACGGGAAGTGGAATGTCAGCTTGTAACCCTCATATTTGCCATAACCGTTGGTTGCCAGCCAGTCATTCTCGGCGGCACGCTTGAAATAGGTGTGTGACACATAGATCTGCACATTGTCTGATGTGTAAAGGTCACCCTCATACACCTTTCCTCCGTCATCGTGGCCAAGGGTCATCCAGTCGTTGTGGACATAGAGGTCATTCTGCATGTCGCTGGGATTCTCTTCGCCAAACGATATTTCTGCCAGCTCAAGACCCTCTCCCTCGAGGAAGAGGCCGTTGAACTTCAGCGCGCGGATTTCTCTCTGAGTCGGGCGGTAAACAACGTCAACCAGTCCGTTCTCGTCTGCTTCACCCACAGTCATGACACCATCTTCGGTACCGGTCAGACCCTGAGCCACCTTCATGTTGGCGGAATAAGGACGGATGAACTGCAGGCGCAGCCGGGCATTGTCAGCGGTCTTCTTGAAGGTGAAGACGATGCGCTCGCCGTTGGCATAGTTGGTGAACGCTATCGGGCGGATGCGCTTCATATTGTTCCAGCCGAACATACGGTTGTCGCCCTCGTCAGTCACCACATAGCCACGGTCGCCCTTTGCAGGATCAAGATCCTGCTTTGTGGTACCGACAAAGTAGGGGAAAGAGTCATCAAGAGCCTCGTTGGAGTAATTGCGCAGCTCCACCTTCTCGATTTCCGAACCGTTGTTGCCGTCGATCCAGAGGCCGTTGTGGCGCAGGGCGGCCACCATACGGTAATTGAGGATGTAGCGGTAGAACACCTTGCCGTTGACATTGTATGCGTCAGCCACAGTGTTGGCGTCGCCGCAACCGCGCTTGAACCATAAGCCGTCATTGTCCTTGAAGTAGAACGAAGCCTGTCCCTCGGGGTTGGCGCTCTTGTAAGTCACCACGATGCAGTCGTCAAGGTCGGCGTTGGTTTCGTCGGCCTCTGCGGTGTAGAATTTCGAGGCTGGGATATGGAAAGCCTGGTCGAGACGGTCTTCATCGCCATCCTGGAGGCCGTAGCGCGACATCCAGTTGGAGTCAAACACGAGGCTGGTATCGTCACCCTTGGCCGAGGTGATTGTCTCACCCTCCTGCCACAGCACGCGTGTGGTGAAATTGCCCTCTTCAACGGGAGGCTCGGGCTGGTCGTCAGCCACGATTTCGCCCACCTCTTCGGCATGCTTGTTGTAGACAAACTCCACTTTCACCACGGAGTTCCGATTTCCGTCAACCCACAGACCGTTGGCGGCCATCTCGGCGGCACGCACGTCAGACTGTATCTTGAAAGTATAGGCTGTGTTGGCCAAGATGTTGTCAATCCAGTCGGGATTGGTCGAGTTGTTGTCGCCGCGTTTGTTCCATTTGTTGGCAGAGTCAAGGAATACGAAGTTGGCCTGTCCGCCGTCATTGGCGAAATAGACGCGGATTTCGTCGCCGGCCTGCACTGCGGGCATATATGCGGGCTTGATCCAGAGCGCCTTTGTGGCATCGGCGCCGTTTTCCGCCACGTTATACCAATTATCGGCCATCTGGAAAGTCAGGCCCTGGATTTCGGCCACACCAGAGAATGTGCCGTCATCGGGATTCTCGGGTCCTTCGGGACCAGGCTCCTCGCCGCCCCCACCTTCAATCGCATCGACCGAGGTGATGGTGAGCTTCTTGGCCATAAGTTTGAACTTCTTTGATTTGTTGTAACCGTTGATGAAAGTCTCGGTCACGTCAAACGACACTGAGCCTGCGCCGGCTGCCACATGGTAGTCCTCAAAGAGAGTCGCGGTGCCATTGTCGGTGTCAATCGAGATTTTGATTTCACCCTCTTCGGTGTTGGTGAAGCTTACCTTGATTTGGTCACCCACAGACAGCGACCCCATCGCGTCATTTGAGATTTCGATTTCACTTCCCTCGGGGTTGGAGTTGCCCGACCAAAGGTTTGTCACCGCCATTAGCGAGACCGTGGCGGCCACGACCAATGACAGAAGTAGAGTAATACGTTTATGCATAGTTTTGAAGTTAGTTTGTTTCGGAGAGCGGCAGGTCAGGCCGTTGTTGCCGAAAGGTTAAAGATAGATTTGGTATAAGTCAGGTTTTGTAGTCTTGTCAGCGAGAGCAGCGTCGGCAGGCGGTTTGGTGTCTTTTTTCGGTCAATGTTTTGACTGGCTGATACTGTTCTTGTCAAGGATTTGTTTGTGATGCAAAATTAATATATGACACGCCGATATTCAGATACTATTTTGTCAGAAACCATGCCGATTTCGACAAAATGCGGCCAATCGGCTGAGCATCACCCGAAATGGCATCATCACAGGCGATTTCTCCGGGGCGGCAGACGGCGGGTGGCCAGGCTCACCGCCAGCTGGAAAAAGAATCCGGGAGACGTCCGAACTATGGCCGTCTCCCGGATGAGGATTGTCTAAGTAAGGGAGAGGAGGATGTCTTTATGAGTTAGTTTGTCTGGATGTGTCGTGGATTACTTGGCGACTTTCACCACCTTGTTGCCCTGACGGAGGATGTAGATGCGTCCCTGGGTCATCTCGCTTACGCGACGGCCGTCGATGGTGTAGATCTCAACGGGAGCGCTGAAGTCGATGGTGTTGTCGACAGCCACATTCTCCACGCCCGACGAACCCTTCTTGACGAGCTCGACTTTGATGAGGGTGGCAGCCTGGCCCTTCACGAAGAAACCGCGTGAGGGGAGGGTCTCCAGCTCGGTGTAGTCGGTGTCGGCGATGGGAGAGTCAGTGATTTCGTAGCTGTACACGCCATTGGAGGGGATGGGGTCGTATTCAACCATGGGGGTCCAAGCCCAATCGGGACCAACCTTCACGTCAATCTGAATCTGGGCGGGAGCGTCGTCGGAGCCCTGGAGATCTTTATAGGTGAAGACAAGCTTGTCACCCTTGGCGAGGCCTGCCATAGCGGCGGCCACCTTGTCGGTCCAGTTGGTCGACTCGCAGTCGAGAGAGAGCATGCCCTTCCAGGCACCCATCACCTCTTCACCTTCCCAGAGAGCTTCGCCGCCGGTAAAGGGAGGCTCGGGATCATCGCCGCCCTGGTTGCCGCCTTTGGACACAACCTCAACCTTGACGAGGGTAGCGTTCTGGCCCTTGACAGCGAAACCGCGCTGTGAGAGCATCTCGAGGTCGGTGTAGTCACCCACGGGCTCATCCTTGATGGTGTAGGTGTATTTGCCGGCGAGGATGGGGTCTGCGTCGATGATTGTCGTCCAGGTCCAGGCGTTGTCGAGGCCAAAAGAGTTGAGCTGGATCTGGGCGGAAGCTGCGTCAGCGTTCTCATAGTAGAACACCAGCTTGTCGCCAGCCTTGAGGCCGCCCATGACGGTCTTGTTCCACTGCGCGTTTTCGGGGATGTTCTTGTATTCAAGCATACCCTTCCAGCTGCCCATCTCTACGGAGCCGGTCCATACGGCGGTGCCGGTGGTGGGGGTCACGTCGCCTCCGCCAGCCTTGACGAGCTCAACCTTGTTGAGGGTGGCGTTCTGGCCCTTCACGAAGAAGCCGCGGCCGGGGAGGGTCTCCAGCTCGGTGTAGTCGGTGTCGGCGATGATGCCGTCGGTGATTTCATAGGTGTAAACGCCGTCAGCGGGGATGACATCGTATTCGACCATTGGGGTCCAGGCCCATGCGTTGCCCACCTTCACGTCAATCTGAATCTGGCCGGGAGCCTCATCGTCGGTGGAGACATCTGTGTATGTGAACACCAGCTTGTCACCCACTGCGAGATCGGCCATGGCGGAAGCCACCTCAGGGGTCCAGTTGGTAGACTCACAGTCGAGGGAGAGCATGCCTTTCCAGCTGCCCATCACCTCTTCACCTTCCCAAAGGACGGTGGCGTTTGCCGACATGGCGAGACCAGCGGCGGCGAGAAGAGTAAAAATCTTATTCATTTGAGATTGTTGAAAAGAGTTAGTTATTTAAGGTATATGTTCAGTTTTTCACTGTCGCTTTCAAGCGTCTTTCCGGCATGTCATGAATGTGGAAATGTTTTCATGGCTCAAAAGTTGTTGACACTTGCAAAGTTACAACTTAAACATCCCGATAATTGATACAATTTTGCCCGTTTGTGATACGATTTCTACATTCTTAGGGAAATCGGTCAACCAGATGTCAAAAAACGCCTCCTCGGGAGGCGTTTTTTGCGTGAAATGACACTATCTGGTGGCCAACTGCCATAATCGCCCGCAGGGAGCAGCGGGGCGCGCCCGGTTCACTCGGCAAAAAGCGTCTCGATGACCTCCAGGCACATGCGCGAATTGTGGTAGGGGCATTTCCAGAAACCGGCCTTGTCGTCGCGCCGGTTGATGTCACCCCCGGGGAAACGGCTCCAGTGCCATTCCCCGCCATTGTGGTCGACAAGATTGTCTTTTATCCAGCACCATGACCGCCAGGCCTTGTCGATGGCCAGGTCAACGCCGTGGTGCTTGTAGAGGTAGACAAGCCCTACCACATCCTCGGCCTGCACCCACCAGTGGCGTTCCAGGTCGAGACGGCCGTCGCCAAACCGCTCGTAGGCCATCCAGCCCTCGTCTGAACGTCCCTCGAGGGCGGCGTTGGCTATCGCCAGGCAATGGCGTTTTGTCTTCTCATACAGGGCCGTGACCTCGGCCAGGCATCCCTCTCCGGGATTGGCGAGCAACACCCCGGCGGCCTCCAGCAGCAGCCATGAGGCCTCGATGTCATGGCCGTAGGAGATGTTGGAGTCGTGGCGCACCCATTTCTCGTCGAAGAAAAGCCCCAGGTGGGAGGTGGCCTTGTCCTCCATCACGTCGAGGAATATGCGCAGCAGGTCGACGATGGCCTCGCGCAACGAAGCGTCGGGCCACACGCGGTAGAGGTTTGTGTATGGTTCGAGAATATGGAGATGGGTGTTCATCGTCTTCTTCTCGTTTGCGTCCTTGTCAGAGAGGCGCATATCGGAGATTTCCTGCCAGTCGCGGGTGAAGGCCTCGATGTAGCCTCCGCCGTTGGCCTTGCTGTCGCGTGCCCTCGACTCCAGGTCGCGGAAAAGCCCTTTGGCGATTTCAAGGGCCTCCTCGGAGGCTGTAGCCCGGCAATACTCGCTCAGTCCGTAGATGGCGAAGCCGATGGCGTAAGATTGCTTCTTGGTGTCGAGCGGAGCCCCGGCGGCATCGACCGACCAGTAGACACCCCCCATCTCCCGGTCGAGGAAATGGTCGCGCAGGTACTCATATGCGCGGGTGGCGGCTGCGAGATACTGCGGGTCGCGAATGACGCGGTATGCGGCAGAGAATGTCCAGAGCAGGCGGCCATTGAGTATCGCCCCCTTGGGGGCATCATAGTCGGGGGTGTCATCGCCGTCGATACGGCCGAGGAATCCGCCGCGCGGATCGGCCATGCGGTCGGTCCAGAACGGCAATATGTTGCTTGTCAGGTTCTCGCGGAGGTCTGAGACAAGGTTTTCAGCAAGGGTCATCTTTATGGAATCGGTTTACTGGTGGTATTTCTGTTGATTGGTCGCCACGGCTCATGCCTCGCCGGAGACACACAGGTCAGAGGCGGCCTGCTCGCCGGAATCGGCTGTTGTTGTGTCGGCCTGCCCCTCTCCACGGCGTTTGCGCAGGTCGCGGTCGATCTCCTCCATGCGCGATGTGGTCAGGGGGTAGAAGATGAGGATGAACGCGCCGAAGAGGGCCACGGCGGCTGGTATGTAGCTCATCAGGTAGCGCAACCCGTCGAGGGCAGCCGCGCTCTGGGTGATATGCGCCCCCGAGTCAAGCTCGTAGGTCACGTAGCCGAATGCGGCCAGCAACCACAGCGCGCCCGAACCGCCGAAGGCCGAACCGAATTTCTGGGCCATTGAGGCCGATGAGAAAATCAGGCCGGTAGAGGCGGTGTTGTATTTCTGCTCGGAGTAATCCGAGACATCGGCATACATCGACCATACAAGCGGCGACACGATGCCGGTGCATATCGAGATCAGCACCTGCAGCACAAGCATCATCCAGTAGCCTGCGGTGGTCTCAAGGGGTATGTAGAAGAAGACCACGGAGAGGATGGCCAGCAGGATGTTGATGGCCATGAAGGCGTTTTTCTTGCCGAGCGCGCCGACGATGGGCACTGTGATCATGACACCCACCATGTTGAACAGCTCGCCGATGGCCAGGAACAGTCCGGCGAAGAAAGCAAACGACAGGCCGAAGATGGCCAGGGTGGCGTCGGGCGACACCAGGTCGGCGAAATAGAAGGCGACGGTGGAGCCGCGCACGGTGTTGAAGAGGTTGGTCGACAGCGCCGCCCCGATGAGCAGCCACCACGGGCCGTTGCGCAGGAGCTTGGAGAGGTCAGAGCCTACCGAAACCTCCGACTTGGTGTTGACCCGCTCGCGGGTCATCTTGAAGCAGAGGAAGAAGAGCAGCGCGCAGGCAATGGCAATCACTATCATGGCCCACTGCCATCCTCCGGCAACCGACATGCCCAGCGAGTTCTGGAAGAGGTTGCAGAGTGGTTCCCAGGCCGCCAGGGCTATGAACGAGCCGCCGTAGGCGAAGAACATCCTGTATGACGAGAAGACGGTCTTCTCGGTTGAATCAGGGGTGATGACCCCGAGCATGGCTCCATAGGGCACATTGATGCCGGTGTAGACCGTCATCATCATTATGTATGTGACATAGGCCCAGACAAGCTTGCCGCTCTGCGAGAAATCGGGGGTGGAGAAGAGCAGGATGCCGCAGACGGCGAAGGGAATGGCGAACCACAGGACGTAGGGGCGGTATTTGCCCCAGCGCGTCTGGGTGCGGTCGGCGATGATACCCATCATCGGGTCTGAGACGGCGTCCCAGATGCGGGTCACCAGAAACAGCACGGCGGCGTGGGCCAGCCCTATGCCGAAGATGTGGGCATAGAAAAACGGAAGATAATATGAGAATATCTTCCAGAACATCGACGAGGCCATATCGCCGAAGCCGTAACCTATCTTGTCTTTCAATGAAGCCATGGTAAAGATTCGTGTGGGGGGATGTCAACCCCGCAGCCCATGGCCCACGGTCATCCGTCAGGATGCCAGCCGTGAGCCATGGACCGCGGGATGAGGATTGATTATTTGAGTTGGAGGTTGGCGTCGATGAGACGGTTGAGGGTCTTGACAGACTCCCCGGTGGAGAGGCCGTCGGAGGGGGTGTTCATGCAGTAGTCGACGAGACGGTCGATGGTCGAGGTGGCCACATGCATGCGGGTGTCGGAGGAGGCGTAGTAGATGAACACTTTGCCATCCTCGTCGGCAATCCAGCCGTTGGTGAACAACACGTTCATCACGTCGCCGATATACTCGTCGCCGACCGGGGCCATCAGGTAGCCGCCGGGGGTGTAGATCGGCCTCCACGGCTCGTCGAGGGCGGTCATGTACATGTAAAGCACATAACGCAGGCCTGAGGCGCAGCCGCGCACACCGTGGGCCAGGTGGAGCCATCCCTTGGGGGTCTTGATGGGATGGGGTCCCTCGCCGTTCTTCACCTCCTTGATGGTGTGGTAATAGCGGGTGTCGACGATGATCTCAGACTCGACAACGGCGTTGGTCATGTCGTCGACCAGCGCCCAGCCGATGCCGCCGCCGCTGCCGGCGTCGATGAAGCCGTCCTGGGGGCGGGTGTAGAGGGCATACTTGCCGTTGACAAACTCGGGATGCAGCACCACGTTGCGCTGCTGGCTCTTGGCCTTGAGGTCGGGCAGACGCTCCCAGTTGATAAGGTCCTTGGTGCGGGCGATGCCACAGGTGGCTGTGGCAGCCGAGAGGTTGCCCGGCTCGTTGTCGTCATGACGCTCCACGCAGAAGAGGCCGTAGATCCAGCCATCCTCGTGGCGGGTGAGGCGCATGTCGTAGATGTTCACGCCGGGGATGTCATCCTCGGGCATGGTGATGGGATGGTCCCAGAAGCGGAAGCTGTCAATCCCGTTGGGGCTTTCGGCCACGGCGAAGAATGACTTGCGGTCAGAACCCTCGACGCGCACCACCAGCACATACTTGCCGTTCCATTTGATGGCTCCGGAGTTGAGGGTGGCGTTCACGCCGATGCGCTCCATGAAGAAGGGGTTGGTGGCGCGGTTGTAGTCATATTTCCAGAAGGGAGGCACCATCGCCGCCGTGATGACGGGATTCTTGTAACGGCAGAATATGCCGTTGCCTTCAACAGCCTCGTTGGGCTGGGTGACGAGAGCCTCGTATTCTTTTTCAACTAAAGCTTTGCGCTGATCAAAGTCAAGCATATCGGTGAGTCAGTTTTTGGGGTGATTGCTTAGTAAGAAAGTTAAAATTCAGCAGTGTGACACCGTCAGCGAATCGCGTCCATCTCGCGGGCGAAGACGGTGGAGTTGTCATCGTGGAAGACCTTGAACGACTCCACTCCGGGATGGCCGGGATAGGGGGCGTAGTAATGGTCTTTCTTCATCCACTCCGAGCCGTTGCGCCATACGGTCACATAGACCGGGTGCCATTTCTTGACCACAGGGAGCAGGCAGCGGGTGTACCAGTCGGTCACCGGCAGCCCCTCGCATCCGGTCTCGGTCAGGGCCGCGATTTTGCCTTTCTCGCGGGCCACCTCGACGGCTGCGCCGTATGTGGTGTCGATGTTGCCCAGCCAGGTGTCGATGCCGTCCATTCCGTCGCGGTGGTAGACATCGGCCCCGAGTATGTCGACATACTCGTCGCCGGGATACCATGTCATGTACTCCTCCCTGGAGCCCACGACATCGGGGGAATATGCCCAGAGCAGGCTGTTGCCGAGGCCCTTGGAGTCGAATGCCTCGCGCATCATTGCCCAGAGCTTGCGGTAAGACTCCACAGTGGTGTTGGGGCCGCCCCACCAGAACCAGCCGCCCGACATCTCGTGCCAGGGGCGCATAATCAGGGGGAGGGGGTTGCCGTCGCTGTCGCGGAGAGTGGCCAGATAGTCGGCGGCGCGGCCGATGTAGGCTTTCAGGGAGTCATTGGCAGCGGTGCCGTCAGTGACAGCCAGGGTCACCACGTCGGTGTCAATCGGCTGCCACGCGTCCTTGCCGTTGGCCGGGTTGATTGGGTGCCATGAGATGGCGTTGATGCCGCCGCGCTCATGCTGGGCAAGCATCTCGGCGCGCATGCGGTCAAACGAAACGGAGTCGAGGTTGACCGGCGAACCAACCTCTATCAGGCCGAGATCCCAGTGCATCATGCCGGGATAGTCGCCGACGGTCTCAAGCACATCGCTGCGCCCTGAGTCGCCAAACCATTTCACACCGTAGACCGGGTCGTCGTCATGGCCGTAGATGGTCAGGGAGTCGGCCTGGGCATTCTCCAGACGCTGCATCAGCGTCTGCGATATGGTCAGGGAGTCTGCGGAGCCTTCAGCTTGAGCATCGCCACCCTGCCTTGCGCCGCAGCCTGCCACAAACAGGCCACAGGCCACTACCGGGAATATCAGACTTTTGGTGTTCATAGGTGTAAGTTGTTTCTTTGAAATGAAGCGGCCCGGAGATTAACCCGTCACCGGGCCGCTTCTGTCACTCATTTGACTTCAAATTCAAGAGCTGTATTCTAAGGATGGGTCAGTTTAGGAGTGATTTTATGTCATCCCTGTTGAGGGTGTAGGGCGACGAGGTCACCTGCTGCCAAACTTCGGCCGGGGAATAATTCTTGATGAAGAACTGGTTGCTCTCTGTCTCATACCACTGCATGAAGTAGAGCCATGTCTCACCCTTGGGGAAAGCCACGTCGGGGTTGAAGAGCTTGCCACACTCCGAGAGGGCCACCATCTTCTTGCCCTCAACGAGTTCGCGGACAAGGTAGAAGCGGTCGAAATCGCTGAATAGGTCCTCCTCGCTGTAAACGTCCACTCCCACGAAGTCGCATTTGTCGTTGCCGACATACGCGCCCTGGAGCTGGTCGAGCGAGGCCAGCTCGCCGGCGTTGGATGTCTGGACGGTCCAGCACCAGATCATGTTGTGGATGCCGTAGTCGTTGACCAGCTTGTTGTAGAGGTGGTCCCAGAGCTGCTTGGTCACCTCGACACCCTCGGCGCCCCACCAGAACCAGGGGCCCCAGGTCGGGGCGTAGTCGCCGGCGGCCTCGTGGAACGGGCGGAAAATCACCGGAATGCCTGCGTCCTGGATGAGCTTGAGGTAACCGGCCACCTTGGCGATGTCCTTCTCCATGATCTCATATTCCCAGTTGCCGGGAACCATGGCGTTGGAGGGGCTGAAACGGCTGATGCCGGTAGAGAGCTGCGCCTTGGGGTTGTTGAGACGCGGCACATTCCAGTGCCACATGATCTGCACGATGTTGCCGGCCTCCCAGGCTTCCCTGACGGGTGTGATGTCGCCGTAGTCAATCCAGTTGGCGGGGGATGAGGCGAGGTGGATGTAGTCAAATCCGATTATCGCCGGGGCCTTGCCGGCCTCCTGGGTGATCACGTCGTAGTAGCCGCTGCCCCATGCCACTTCACCCATGGTGCCCGACATAGTCTTGCTGCCATACTGCGACTTGAGAAACTCGAAGAGCTTCTTGGCCTCGGGGGTCGCCGCGGGGTCGATCAGGTCTGCGTCAAGCACCGGAGCGGGGCGGGTCGAGAAATGCAAGGTGTAGGGGTCGGCGGCCATCTCGGGATTGTCGTAGCGCACCAGCGCGCCTTCGCCAACAACGAGGGTGTAGTCGGTGCCAGCCTCGAGGTCGAGGGGGATGTTGAGCTGGCAGATATTGGCGGTCGCCCCCTCAACCGGCTTGCCGTTGAGGGTGATGGCGGCGGCGTTGGCGATCTTCACCGGATGGGTGTAGTTGACCGTGATGTTGCGGTGGAGCAGCAGGTCGACAGTCGAGCCTTCGGCAATCGCGTCGGTGGCTGCCGTGGTCGGGGTGTAGGTCACATCATCCTCCATATTGTCGGAGCAGGATGCGGCCACGACTGCGAAAAGCCCCAGGGGAAGGAAATATCTAAGGAATTTCATTTCAGGTTCAATCGTTTAAAATTTCAGACAAGATTCATTTCTTGGGCTTTTCGGGCAGAGGCTCGCTCTGGAGGCACACGCGGATGTTGTCGAGGGCGATAGTCACGGGGACATTGGTCTCCTCCATGAACGGGCCCCAGCTGACAATCATCGAAAGGCCGTGGAAGTCATCCTTGGTCATCTTGCGGTCGCAAGGATTCATATAGCGGTCCTTGGTGAACTCCGACAGGGGCACTGACACGGTCACCCACTTGTCGCCGGTGTCATAAAAGCCAGTGCTGGTGTTCCAGGGCACCCACATGGCGCGGGGATATGGATAGGGAGCGTCCTCGCTGAAGAGGTAGTCGTTCTCGCCGAAGATGTCGGCGGGGGTGAACAGGATGTTGAGGGCGCAGATGGTCCAGGGGGTGGCCGACGGGATGTAAGCCTCGAACTTGAGGCAGTAGTTCATGTAGTCGGCGGTGTCGAATAGGGTAGAGATGTCGAGCGAGGTGATGCCGTTCTCATCCACCGGCCAGTGGTTGAACGAGAAGTTGTCCTCGCTCATGTCATTGTAGTCGGCCTTGATGCCGTCGAAGCAGATGAAGTTGCCGTCGAGGGCGGGGATGCCCTTGTACTCGCCTGAATGCAGCACCTTGTCACCCTTGCGCCAGCCGTTGGCCAACGCCAGGCCCTGTCCGTGGGTGCCGTCCCAGTCAAGGATCATGCCACGGGTGTCGCGCCACACGAATGAAGCGAGGCCTTCACCGTAACGGGTCGCGGCGGTAACACGGCCTTCCTGGGTAGCGCCCTGGGGAACCTTGACGGTCATCTGGGTGCGGGAGAAGGCGAGGATGTCCTCCTGGGCGACAGTCGCGCCGCCGGGGAAGGTGACCACGATGGGATGCTCGTCGTCGGTCACGAAGTAGTCGCCGTTGATTTCGACCACATCGCCGGGATTGGCCCACTCGCAGCTAATCGAGCTGATGATCGGGTCGGGCACCATTGTGTAGAAGTCGGCGGTGGTGGAGTTGCCCTTTGAGGTCACCAGCCTGACGGTGTTGGTGACATTCTCCGAGATGGCGTTGGGTATCTCGACGATTATCACGTCGGAGGTCACATAGGCGGGATTGAGCATGGCTTTTTGGTCGTTGAACCACACCTGCTGCACGTCGCCCATATCTGAACCGCAGATGGCGATTTTCTCACCGAGGTAAGCCTCTGTGATATGCTCGTTGGCGGTGGCGGGGTCGGTGTACCTGAAGTAGGCCACCTTGGGGTCTTTCCCCTGGTCCTTGTCGGCGTCGGACTCCGAACATCCGGTCATGGCGACGGTCATCAGCGCCACGGGAGCGACGAGGATATATCTGAGAATTCTTTTCATGATTGTCTTGATGATTTAGGGATGCTGGAATCAGTTGTAGGGGGAAACATAGTCGACAGGCTGGCCCAGGAGCTGCGGCGAGGTGGTCGAGGCGGCTGCGGGGATGGGTAGCTTGAAAGCGTCGGGGGAGATGAAGATGGGATCATACTGGCCCCACTCGGCGGTGTTGTCGACGATGGTGTACTGGCTGCGATTGTTCTCGTTGGAGGTGGTGGTGCCATCCTTCTGGATGTACATGGCCGAGCGGTTGTAGTCAGAGCCCCATCCCGAGTTGAGGAAGTCGATGGCCTTTGTCTTGCCAGCGCGGTAGCTGTAACGGAGGATGTCAAACCAGTTGGTTCCCTCGAAGGCGAACTCGAGGCGGCGCTCGACAAGCAGCTGCTCATATGTGAGCGATGTCAGGTCGGTCCAGAGTCCGGCGCGGTGGCGCACCTGGTTGACCATATCGAGGGCCACGGGGTCGGTGGTCTCGTCGGCAGCCCCCATGATGGCCTCGGCACGCACGAAATACATGTCGGCCAGACGGATGAGGTAGATGTTGTTGGCCGCGTCCTGGTTGAGACCCACGTTGCCGTCGCAGTCGGCCGACTTGCCGATCACATACTTCTTGATGTGGGCCAGCATCTCGTTCTTGTCCTCAATCACCGAGCCGTCGTCGCCACGGGTGTAGAAGTGGTAGGTGTAACCACCGCCGGCCTTGTTGAGGTTGGGATAGTAGTCACCCTCGGTCATATAGACCCACTGGCGGCGGGTGTCGCGGTCGTCATACTGCGACTGCAGGGAGATGGTCGGGCCTTTGCCGGCGCCCCAGGTCTGGTCGGCGATTACCGACGAACGGCTCCAGGCGCAGTTGCGGCCGTTTCCGAAGGAGTAGCCAAGCACGCCACACTGGATGGCAAGCAGCGACTCGGGCCCGTTGTTGGCCTCCACGTCGAAGAGAGTAGCGTAGTTGATTTCGGTGAGGGCGGGTTTGTTGTCGATGACCTCTTTGGCGTCGGCGGCAGCCTGGGCGAAGAGGGCGTTGCGGTCAAAACCGTAATCGGTGTGCGACGCCATGGTCAGGGCGATTTTGGCGCGCACGGCCAGGGCGGTCAGGCGGGTGGCGCGGAAAGCGTCGCCGTCGGTCATCGGGAGGTTGTTGACGGCGAAATCAGCGTCGGCCAGCGCGAACTCGTAGATGCTCTTCTGTGTGGCCGGGGGGAGCTGGAGGTCGTTGGAGGTGATGTTGGTGGAGTTGTCCTCTACGACAGGCACGTTGGTCCAGGCCTCGGTCAGCAGGTAGTAGCAGTAGGCGCGGATGCAGCGGGCCTCGGCGATGGCCTGGTTGATGGCCGCGTCTGAGACCCCGTCCTTGCATTTGCCGGGCATGTCGTGTATCACCGAGTTGCAGAAGGCGATGACGTTGTAAAGACCTTCCCAACCCTGGTTGATATACTGGTTGACGGAGGTGTAGGTGCCGAAGTACCACTGCCCCTCGGCGGCATAGGTGTAGTACATGTCGCCCGAGAGCATGTCGAACTTCCACTGGAAGTCGTGGGCGAACTGGTCCCAGGTGACTGCGGCGTAGAGGGCCATCGTGTTGGCGCGCACACGCTCGTCGGATGTGTAGAAGTTGTCCTGGGTCAGCTTGTCGACCGGGTCGACGGTCAGGAAGTCGTTGCAGGAAGACAGCGACCCGCCGAGCGCGGCTGCTAATATCAGGGATTTATAAATGGATTTCATCTTGGGATAGATTCAGGATTAGATATTAGAAAGAGAGATTGAGACCAAGGGTGTATGTGCGCGGGGTCGGGTAACGTCCGCGGTCGATGTTCTGCAGCAGAGCGCTCTGGTTGAATGCTCCGATTTCAGGGTCATAGCCCGAGTACTTGGTGAAGGTGTAGACATTCTGCACGTTGAAGTAAATCTTGGCAGAGGAGAGACCCACCTTGCTGCCCCACTTGCGGGGAAGGTTGTAGCTCAGGGCGATGTTCTGGATGCGCAGGTAGGTGCCGTCCTCGATCCAGCGGTCGCTCATGCGGCAGTTGGAGTTTCCGTCGAGGTTGGAGAAGCGGGGCAGGCCGTTGCCCTGCGACACCAGGTAGACATTGTCGGGGTCGAATCCCTTCGAGGGGTCGATCATGCCATACTGGGCGCGGCCGAGAACCTTGGCCGACTGGTTGTCCCAGATCGAGGAGAGTCCCTCGGTCTTGTAGCGGGCCCAGTTGAGGATGTCGCCGCCGATCTGGCCGTTGAAACCGATTGAAAGCTCGAAATCCTTGTAGGTGAAAGCGGTGGTGAAACCGAATGTCAGGTCGGGGTTGGGGTCGCCGATGATGGTCTGGTCATCCTCGTTGATGACACCGTCGTCGTTGAGGTCCTTGAACTTGATGTCGCCCACCCAGGCGCCCGAAGTGCGGTCGACACGGTTGGCGTAGGGCTCCGAGCCGCCGGTCTGTGTGGCGTGGTTGCGGATTTCGTCGGAGGACTGGAAGAGGCCGTCGGTGACATATCCGTAGAATACACCCATGGGCTTCCCGACAGTGATTAGCGTGGCCGACTGGAATTCGGAGTACCAGTCGATCTTGCCGCGCATGGCCTGGGAGTTCTCGTTGAGCGAGACTACCTTGTTGCGGTTGTGTGAGAGGGTGAGGTTCATGCGCCAGGTGAAGTCGTTGGTCACGATGGGGCGAGCGTTGATTGCCAGGTCGATACCGGTGTTCTGGGTCTTGCCGACGTTGGCGTAGGGGGGACGGATGGTGTAGCCGTTGGAGGCCGAGAGGTAACCGGGGGTGAAGACTTCAAGCAGAAGGCCGTCGGTCTGTTTCTTGTAGACATCGAATGTCAGCTCCAGGCGGTTGTTGAACACCGCGAAGTCGATACCGGCGTTGAACTGCTCTGAAGCCTCCCACTTGAGGTCGGGGTTGGAGAGGTTGGCGGGGTAGTAAGCGGTGCCGAAGGGGGTCTGGATGGCTGTCATCGCCGAGGCGTAGCGGTAGGTGTCGATGTTGGAGTTGCCGACCTTACCGTAACCGAGGCGGAGCTTGAGGTTGTCGAGCCAGGTGGTGGTGCCTTCCATGAACTTCTCCTGGGTCACACGCCAGGCAAGGGCCACGGAGGGGAATGTACCCCACTTGTTGTTGGGGCCGAACTTCGAGGATCCGTCGCGGCGCACGGTGGCGGTGATGAGGTAGCGGTTGTCGAAGGCGTAGTTGGCGCGGGCGAAGATGGAGGCGGTGGTCGCCGAGTCGTCGTAACCGTTGTTTGACACGAACTCGCCGTCGTTGGTCATCACGAAAATCTGGTCTGACGAGAAGTTCTTCTTGATGAGGGTGGTGTTGTTCCAGGTCGACTTCGATGCCTCGAAACCGGCCATCACCGTCAGGTCATGCTTCTCCTTGAAGCGCTGGTGGTAGGTGATGTAGTCTTTCTGCACCCAGAAGAAGGAGTGGTCCTCGCGGTGCATCATCTGGTTGATGTCGTTGGATACCAGGCCGAACTGGTAGCGGGGGATGTAGCTCTTGTTCTGGTTCTGGGAAGCGTCGAAGCCATATTCGGCGCGGAAAGTGAAGTACTTCGCGAAGTCGGCGTTGACATAGAAGTTACCCATGATGCGCTGGCGCAGCAGACGGTTGTTTTTCTGCAGGGCCAGGGCCACGGGGTTCCAGGTCGAGGAACCGTCGACGGTGGTGGGACCTGCCCAGTTGCCGTCGAAGTCACGCACGGGGACGTGGGGCTGCATGGTCATGGCCTGCATGATCACACCGTCCGAACCGTCGTTGAGGGTGATTTTCTCATTGGTGCGGGTGTAGGCCAGCGAACCGCCGAGCTTGAGCCACTTGGTGAACTGCGAGTCGAGGTTGAAGCGGGAGTTGAAGCGGTTGAAGTCAGAGCCGATGATGATACCGTCCTGCTTCATCCAGCCGCCAGACATGGCGTAGGTCAGCTTCTCGTTACCGCCCGACACGCCCACCTGGTGGGAGGTCATGAACGCGGTGCGGAAAATCTCATCCTGCCAGTCTGTTCCGGCGCCCAGGAGCGAGGGGTCGAGGAAAGCCTTGTCGAGCTGCTTCTCGGTGATGATGCCCTCGTTGTAGAGCTGGTTCTGGTACATGGCATACTCCGAGAGGTCCATCATATCGATTTTCTTGGCGACTGTCTGCCAGGCCACATAGCCGTCGTAGGTCACGTTGGTGTGGCCGGCCTCGCCGCGGCGGGTGGTCACGATGACCACACCGTTGGCGCCCGCCGCACCGTAGATGGCGCAGGCCGAGGCATCCTTGAGCACGTCGATCGAGACGATGTCGGAGGGGGCGATGGAGGCCAGGGGGTTGACCTTGGTCTGGCCGTTGGTGCCGCCGGCCCAGTCGAAACCGCCGATGTCGCTGCCGGCGGTTGACATCTGTACACCATCTATTATATAAAGGGGTTCATTGGAGGAGTTGATCGAGCTCGCTCCGCGGATGCGGATCGAGGTGGCGCCCCCGGGGGCGCCGGAATTCGATGTCACCTGCACACCGGCGATTTTTCCCTGAAGCATCTGGTCGGCGTTGGTGACCACCGATTCGCGCATCTGGTCTTTCGACAGCGAGGCCACCGAGCCGGTCACGTCGGTGCGGCGCTGTGTGCCGTAGCCGACAACCACCACTTCGTCGAGGTTGACGCCTGCGTCCTCTTTCATTTTGATTGTGACTTCGGTGCGCCCGTTGAGCGCCACCTTCTGGCCTTCATATCCGATATATGAGACCGCCAGCGTGGCTTTGCCGGACTTGACCGTTAGGGTGAAATTTCCGTCGATGTCGGTAGACGCGCCGTTGGAGGTGCCAACCTCAAGGACGGAAGCTCCGATGATGGGTTCGTCGTCCTGGTCGACGACTGTGCCCTTGACCGTGACCTGAGCCGACGCGGTGACAGCGAGTATCGCCGTCAGGGCCAGCAGCAAAGCACGAAAACTAAAGAATTTGCCTGTCATCATGAGCGAGTTTAAGGTAAAAGACTTGTTTGAGTTAGTTAAATGTTAAATTTGGATTATGGCATCCTTGTGTAAGGAATCTGGTTCATATGTCAGGGGATCGGTTGCCGGGACTCGATTGCCCGGGGAATTTAAGGTCAGACGCGCGGAGACAGACCAAGCCGCTCCACTGCGACGATGCAAAGTTAGCAAGGAAAAACCGAATCGGATGATACAATTTTTGCAATAAGTAATACTAATCTGCTGAATACGTCCCGGCAAATGTTAAAATCAACAACCAGTCCATATGACCTGATACTTTTTTTGCCTTTTCTTGACCTTTTCACGCATATTGCACACACAGAGTTGGTTTCTTTGGCGGTTATCCGTATATTTGCGACACAGAATCTTTCACAAAGCCCCCGCAAGGGCGGCCAATCCTCCTTGCGCGGCTACATAGGCCAGCCATCCTGGCCCATAAGACATCCAATCATTATCTTCGACCCTATCCCATGAAGAAACTACTGGCCCTGACCGCCATCTCCCTGCCGGCCCTCATCGCCGGAGCCTCACAGAGGCTTGTCCCTGTCTCGACATTCAACACCCAGATTATCATCGGAGTGGACTCCGCGGCGGCCCCGTCGCTGGTCTACTACGGACCCGCCGTCCGAGGCGACCTGCGGCAAGCGGCCCTGGCCGCCCTCCAAGGGGAAAGGCAGGCCGCCTATCCCGTCTACGGCAATTACCCCGAGGGGGAGAGCGCCCTGAGCGTCACCATGCCCGACGGAAACATGACCCTCGACCTCATTCCCGCCGGAGAGCCGAAAACGGAGTGTGACCATAACGGCAACTCTTTGACTACAATACCCCTTGCCGACCGACACTATCCCGTCTCTGTCACGCTCAATTACCTCGCCTACCCCAAGGAGGATGTCATCGAGACCTGGGCCGACATCACCAACAACGGCAAGAAACCTGTCACCATGACCCGCTTCGAGTCGGGCACCCTCCCCTTCCGCTCCGATAACGCCTGGATGACGAGCCTCTACGGCACATGGGCCAACGAGGGACGCGTCAACAACGAGCGCCTGACCCCGGGAATGAAGGTGATACAGAACAAAGACGGGGTGCGCAACTCCCACACCTCCCACGCCGAGGTGTTCCTGTCGCTCGACGGAAAGCCCGCCGAGACCTCCGGACGCGTAATCGGCGCGGCCCTGCTCTACGGCGGCAACTACCGCCTGCGCACCGTCACCGACGACCACGGAGGCCACCGCTTCTTCGCCGGCATACACCCCGACGAGTCGGCGTGGAAGCTCATGCCGGGGGAGACTTTCTCCACCCCGAGGCTGGCCCTGACCTACTCCGCCAATGGCATGGGCGAGGCGAGCCGCAACTTCCACCGCTGGGGGCGCAACTACCATCTCGCCCACGGCACAGAGGTCAACCCAATCCTCCTCAACTCATGGGAGGGTGTGTATTTCAACATCGACGAGCCGAAGATGGCGGCCATGATGCAAGACATCGCCGACATGGGGGGCGAGCTGTTTGTCATGGATGACGGATGGTTTGGCCGCCGCGACGACGACTCCTCGTCGCTGGGCGACTGGGAGGTCGACACCCGCAAGCTCCCCCACGGCATCAAGGGGCTGACCGACGAGGCCCGCAGGCGCGGCGTGAAGTTCGGCATCTGGGTGGAGCCTGAGATGACCAACTCCAACTCGCGCCTCTACCGCGAGCATCCCGACTGGGTCATCAAGGCGGCCAACCGCGACATCGTGGAGGGACGCGGCGGCACACAGCTCGTGCTCGACCTGTCAAACCCCAAGGTACAGGACTTCATCGTCAATATGGTCGACACGCTGCTGACCAACAACCCTGAAATCGCATATGTGAAATGGGACGCAAACGCCCCGGTGATGCAACACGGCTCTCAATACCTGCCGGCCGACCGCCAGAGCGAGCTCTCGATACGCTTCCACCGCGGACTGACCTCTGTGATGGAGCGGATACGCGCGGCTCATCCCGACGTGGCCATACAGGCATGCGCATCGGGGGGCGGACGCGCCAACTACGGTATCCTCGACAATTTCGACGAGTTCTGGGTGTCAGACAACACCGACGCTTTCCAGCGGCTCGGCGCGCAATGGGGCCTGAGCTACTTCTTCCCCGCAATGGCCATGGGCAGCCACATCAGCGCGGTGCCCAACCACACGACATTCCGCATCGTGCCGCTCAAATTCCGCTGCGACGTGGCGATGACAGGCCGCCTGGGCATGGAGATACAGCCGCGCGACATGTCGGCCCAGGAACGCGACTTCTGCAAGGGCGCAATCGGGGCATACAAGGGCTTCCGCGACGTTGTGCAGCTGGGCGACCTCTACCGCCTTGTCTCCCCGTTTGACAACCGCGGGGCAGTCTCGCTGATGTATGTCTCCCCCGACAAACAGAAAGGGGTCTTCTACTGGTTCCGCACCAACAACGACTACTCCGCGCCGCTGGCAAGCCGCCCCGCCATGCAGGGCCTCGATCCTGAAGCGTCATACAAAGTCACCGAAGTCAACCGCATAGACCTCACCCCGCTCCCCTACGAGGGGGAGGTCTTCACCGGCCGGTTCCTGATGGACAACGGTCTGGAGATGCGCACGTCACACGACCTCGAATGGGGAAAGAAGACCGACTACTGCTCGCGCGTGCTGCTGCTCGAGAAACAATAAAAGAAAAGCCCACCGGCAATACCAGTCACTAAATCAAATGCCATGTCTGCAGTGATGACCGAAATAACCCCTTTGTCAAAAGAGGACTGCTTCTATCTTGTCGATAGATACAAAAAACAGTTTGACTATCCGCTCCACCGCCACGAGGAAATCGAGCTCAACTTCGTGGAGAACTGCGAGGGGGCGCGCCGCATCGTCGGCGACTCCGTGGAGGTGCTGGGCAAGTACGACCTCGTGATTGTCGGCACCGGCCTGGAGCATGTCTGGGAGCAATACACCTGCAAGTCTGACAAAATCAGGGAAATCACCATACAGTTCACCCCCTCCATCTTCGGCGACACGTTCCTGGCCAAGAACCAGCTCAAATCCATCAGCGACCTCTTCGCGAAGGCCACCTCCGGGGTGGCGTTCTCGCTGGGATGCATCGTGCGCATCTACAAGCTGCTCGACGAGCTGACCCAGGCGCAACCCGACTTCTACCGTGTGCTGAAACTCATGGAAATCCTCTACATCCTCTCGAAAGATGAGGATTACAGGCTGCTCAGCTCCACTTCCTTCGCCAAGGCCGGGGCAACCTCCGAGTCGCGCCGCATCCACAAAGTCGAGGAATACATCAGGGCCAACTACCGCCGGGAGCTGCGCCTCGAGGAGCTGGCCCTGATTGTCTGCATGACCCCGTCGGCGTTCTCCCGCTTCTTCAAGCTCCGCACAGGCCGCACCGTCAGCGACTACATCATCGACGTGCGCCTGGGCCACGCCGCCCGCATGCTCGCCGAGACCATGGCCTCGGTGCTCGAGATATGCTTCGAGTGCGGCTTCAACAACGTCTCCAACTTCAACCGCATATTCAAACGCAAGAAAGGCTGCTCCCCCTCGGCCTTCCGCGAATATTACCGCAAGAACAAGATAATCATCTGATTCGCCCCTTGCAAATCTCGCGGAAAATGCGTAACTTTGCGGTCGGTTTGGCGCATAGCGTCCATTCCAAACAATAATCAATTAAACATCAACAGTTTAAGAAATGAACCACTACGAAACCGTTTTCATTTTAACTCCCGTTTTGTCTGACGCTCAGATGAAGGAAGCGGTAGAGAAGTTCACCAAGGTCCTCACCGACAACGGTGCCACCATCGTGAACGAAGAAATCTGGGGCCTGCGCAAGCTCGCATACCCCATCGAGAAGAAGTCCACCGGATTCTACGCAATGGTTGAATTTGACGGCGCTCCCACCCTCGTGAAGAAGATCGAGACCGCTTTCCGCCGCGACGAGCGCGTCATCCGCTTCCTGGTGTTCCGCAACGACAAGTACGCCGCCGAGTACGCCGCCAAGCGCCGCTCCCTCAAGGCCGGCAAGGCCGCCGCAGCTCCCGCCGAGAACACCGAGGCTTAAGCCACGCGACTCTGAGGACGCAAACAAAACATCAACCATCAAAAAAGAATCTCGACAAAAATGGCACAGACCCAATCTGAAATCCGCTATCTCACCCCCCTGTCGGTCGACGTCAAGAAGAAAAAATACTGCCGCTTCAAACGCTCCGGCATCAAGTACATCGACTACAAGGATCCCGAATTCCTCAAGAAATTCCTCAACGAGCAGGGCAAAATCCTTCCCCGCCGCATCACCGGCACCTCGCTGAAATTCCAGCGCCGCGTCGCCCAGGCCGTGAAGCGTGCCCGCCACCTGGCCCTCCTGCCCTACGTGACCGACCTCATGAAATAAGCCAACGGCTCAGTCACATATAACTTCAACCAATTAGAACTCCCATCCGTATGAAGATCATATTGAAAGAAGACGTGCGCGGCCTTGGCTACAAGGACGACGTTGTCGAAGTAAAAGACGGCTACGGCCGCAACTTCCTCATCCCCCAGGGCAAAGCCGTGATCGCCAACTCCTCAAACCTCAAGCAGCTCGAGGAGAACCAGCGCCAGCAGGCCCACAAGCTCGCCCAGATCAAGGCTGACGCCGAGGCTCTGGCAGCTTCACTGGCCGACGTTTCCCTCACCATCGGCGCCAAGGCTTCGGCCAACGGCACCATCTTCGGCTCGGTCAACAACATCCAGATCGCCGACGCCCTCGAGGCCCTCGGCCACAAGGTTGACCGCAAGCTCATCGAGCTCAAGGACGCCGTGAAGGAGATTGGCAAGTACACCGCCAAAGTAAACCTCCACAAGGAAGTCTTCGTAGAAATCCCCTTCGAGGTAGTGGCCGAATAAGCCATACACCCCGTAGAGAAAGATATTTCCCCCGTTCCCCCCACACTATCCACCCTGGGGGGAACAACAATCCCCAACGTGAAAGCCGGTATGCGTGAGCATCCCGGCTTTTTTTATCTCCCCGACATTTCCCGGAAACCATTTCCAGCCGCCGCGCGTTTAGACTTAGAAAGAAGTGCCAAGTCAGTCAAAACCATACTAAAAACATACGATTATGGAACACAAAAGCGAAAGCGAAGCCCGCAGAATATCACGCAAGGAGAAGCAACACGAGGAGAAGATAGCCGAAATCCGCCGCGAAGACCCCGGCTTCATCCCGCCCGTCCATGAACCGAGGGAGAAGAAGGGCAACACAAGTTTCTGGGTGTGGATCGGAGTCGGCGTGCTGATAGTGCTGTTGCTTATATGGCTGTCAGTCGCCATGTTCACAGGCGACACCGATGTCAACCTCATCACCCCCTTCCCCTGGGTCTGAAAAACATAGCCATCCCCGGCATCCCCGTCCCGCACAATGCCTTCCGTCGAAAGAAAGGTTTGTTTTTTTGGGCCGGATTTCGTAATTTTGCATAGGGAGACGAAAACCCACTCCACCATGCCATGACCGAAGACAATTCCGACCTCTTCGACCCGGCGCTCACTCTCGACGTGCAGCCCCAGGTTGAAGCCACCTACACCGAAGATGAAATCAAGACCCTCGACTGGAAGGAGCACATCAGGCTCCGTCCGGGCATGTACATAGGCAAACTCGGCGACGGCTCGAAGAGCGACGACGGAATATATGTCCTGATAAAGGAGGTGCTCGACAACGCCATCGACGAATATATGATGGGCTACGGCCGCCAGGTCTCGATCGATGTCACCGAGACCACGGTCACGGTCAGAGACTACGGACGAGGCATCCCCCTGGGGAAACTCGTCGATGTCGCCTCGATCATCAACACCGGCGCGAAATACGACAACAAGGCGTTCAAGAAATCGGTGGGACTCAACGGAGTCGGCATCAAGGCGGTCAACGCCCTGAGCTCATCATTCGTCATCCAGGCCAACCGCGACGGCATGGCCCGGCGCGCCGAGTTCAGCCGCGCCCAGCTGCTCACCGAGACCCCCGACTTCCCCACCGACGAGCCCAACGGCACATTCGTCAAGTTCACCCCCGACGCCGACCTCTTCAAGGGATACAGCTTCAACATCGACTTCATCCTGGCGATGGTGAAGAATTACACCTACCTCAACACCGGGCTTGAAATCTACCTCAACGGGAAGCGGCATTACAGCCGCAACGGTCTCCTCGACCTGCTCAAGGCAAACCTCACCAAAGACCCCCTCTACCCGATCATCCACCTGCGCGGGCAAGACATCGAGGTGGCCATCACCCACGCCAACCAGTATGGCGAGGAATACTACTCATTCGTCAACGGCCAGTTCACCACCCAGGGGGGCACCCATCTGGCGGCCTTCAAGGAGGCTGTCAGCCGCACGATGAAGGATTACTTCGCCAAGAACTTCGAATACTCCGACATCCGCACCGGCATGGTGGCCGCGATTGCCATCAAGGTCGAGAACCCCGAATTCGAGTCGCAGACCAAGACAAAACTCGGCTCGCGCGACATGGGGCCAGACGGGCCCACTGTGGCGAAATTCGTCGGCGACTTCCTCAAGAAGGAGCTTGACAACTACCTCCACAAGAACCTCGACACAGCCAACATAATCCTGCGCAAAATCCAGGAGAGCGAGCAGGCCCGCAAGGCCATGGCCGGAATCACCCGTCAGGCCCGCGAACGCGCCAAGAAGGTAAACCTCCACAACTCCAAGCTGCGCGACTGCCGCGTCCATCTCAACGATCCCAACAACTACAAGGACGAGGAGAAAGCCCAGGAGCTGGAGAAAAAGAAACTCGCTTCGAGCATCTTCCTGACCGAGGGAGACTCGGCATCAGGCTCAATCACCAAAATCCGCGACGTGGAGACACAGGCGGTGTTCTCGCTGCGCGGAAAGCCCCTCAACTCCTTCGGCATGACCCGCAAGGTGGTCTACGAGAACGAGGAGTTCAACCTGCTCCAGGCGGCCCTCAACATCGAGGAGGGGATTGACGGCCTGCGCTACAACAACGTCATCATAGCCACCGATGCCGATGTCGACGGAATGCACATCCGCCTGCTGCTGCTGACATTCTTCCTCCAGTTCTTCCCCGACCTGGTCAAGAAAGGCCACGTCTATGTGTTGCAGACCCCCCTCTTCCGAGTGCGCGACGACCGCGCCACACGCCGCAACGGAGCCAAGAAGAAACCGCGCCGCAAAGCCGGAGAGGAGGAGCCGCAGGAGAGCAAAGACTCATACTACTGCTACACCGACCAGGAGCGCATCGACGCGATAGCCCGCTTCGGCAGCCACGCCGAGATCACCCGGTTCAAAGGCCTCGGCGAAATCTCGGCCGACGAGTTCCGCGACTTCATCGGCCCAGACATGCGCCTCGACCGCGTGACCCTCAGGAAAGAAGACGCCGTGTCGGAGCTGCTGGAGTTCTACATGGGCAAGAACACCTCCGAACGCCAGAACTTCATCATCGACAACCTCGTGGTCGAGGATGACTCTGAGATTTCCTGACCAGCCACCAAACCGCCGCGCCACGTTGGCTGTTTAATACTCATTCAGATTTTACTTTCGGCCTCGCGGCGAGTCAAACCTACGATGGAACCTCAGAAAGGAAACCAAAGCGCCGCCGCCCAAGGACGGGTGGCCCTGTTCGCCGGGTCGTTCGACCCCTTCACCACCGGCCACAAATCGATTGTCGACCGTGCCCTCGGCCTGTTCGACACCATCGTCATCGGCCTCGGCACCAACACCTCCAAGACCCCGTGGATGCCACTGGAAGAACGCATCGCGGCCATCAGGGCCGTGTACGCCGATGAGCCACGGGTGGCCGTCGAGAGCTTCAGCGGGCTCGCCTCGGAGTTCGCCCGCCAGAAAGGGGCACACTACCTGCTGCGCGGAGTCCGCACCGTGGCCGACTTTGAATATGAACGCAATATGGCCGACGCCAACCGGCTCCTCACCGCAGGCGACCTTGAGACCATACTGATTCTGTCACTTCCCGAGCTCGCAGCCGTGAGCTCGTCACTCGTCAGGGAGCTTGCCCGCTTCGGCGCCCCCTACCGACAATTCATCCCATAAGCCAGAACGTTATGAAAAGATACCGACTGTTCATCCTGGCCATCCTGGCCATAACCACCACCGCCCTCCCCCTCTCGGCCCAGAGCGACCTCTTCTCTTTCCTCAAGGGGGAAGGCCCCATCAAGATGCCCGCCGCCAACAAAATCGCCCAGGCCGAGAAGATAATCGAGCAGTGCTATGTCGACACGGTCGACACCGACCAGCTCGCCCAGGAGGCCATCAAGGCGATGCTCGCAACCCTCGATCCCCACTCGACCTATTCCGACCCCGAGGAGACAAAAGAACTGACCACCCCCCTCGACGGGAATTTCTCAGGCATCGGCATACAGTTCAACATGCTCAACGACACCCTGTATGTGATTCAGACCACATCGGGAGGCCCCTCGGAGAAGGTCGGCATACTCCCCGGCGACCGGCTCATACAGGCCGACGACTCGATAATCTCAGGCGTGAAACGCCCGAATTCCAGCGTGATAAAGATTCTGCGCGGTCCCAAAGGCACGCCTGTCAACCTCAAGATACTGCGCAAAGGGGTGGCCCAGCCCATCGACTTCCTCGTGGTGCGTGACGACATCCCGGTGTACAGCATCGACGCGGCATACATGGCCGACCCGACCACAGGCTACATACGCCTGTCGCGATTCTCCGAGTCAACCCCAAAGGAGATTTCCGAGGCCATGGCCAAGCTGCGCAAGCAGGGCATGAAAAACCTCGTGCTCGACCTCCAGGACAACGGTGGCGGCCTGCTCGGGTCGGCAATCGACCTGGGCGCGCGTTTCCTCAACCGCAACGATCTGGTGGTCTACACCAAATCCCCGACGATGGGAGAGCATTATTACGCTACAGACCGCGACGGCGAGTTCAGAGACGGCCGCGTGGTGGTGCTGGTCAACCAGTACTCAGCCTCGGCCAGTGAAATCACCGCCGGGGCCATACAGGACCATGACCGAGGAGTCATCGTGGGCCGCCGCACATTCGGCAAAGGGCTCGTGCAGCGCCCCTTCCCCTTCCCCGACGGCTCGATGATACGCCTGACCGTGTCGAAATACCACACCCCCTCGGGCCGCTGCATCCAGAAGCCTTACAAGCGCGGCAACAGCGACGAATACCGCAAGGACATACTCCACCGCTACGAAGCGGGGGAATTCTCCTCGGCCGTCTCCATACTCTTCTCAGACTCAGACAAGTACTCAACGCTCCGCACCGGGCGCACCGTCTATGGCGGCGGGGGCGTGATGCCCGACGTGTTTGTCGCGGTCGACACCACCGGATACTCCGACTATTACCGCGACCTCACGGCAAAAGGAATCCTCAACCGGTTTGCCATCTCGTATGTCGACGCCAACCGCAAGCAGCTCACCCGCCAGTATCCCACTGAGGAGAGCTTCATCAGCGGGTTCTCCGTCACCCCCGATATGATTGACGAGATGGTGAGACTGGGCGAGACCGACTCTGTCAAGCCTGTCCCCGAGCAGCTCGAAATCTCCCGCAAGACCATCGAGGCCATCCTCAAAGGCATCATTGGCCGCGACCTTTTCGAGACCCAGACCTACTTCAAGGTGGTCAACCCGGTCCTCAACCCAGTCTACGTCCGCGGCCTCGCAATCATCAACGACCCCGAGGAATATCACCGCCTGCTCTCCCCGTCAAAATAAAGAAAGCCCCCCTGAAAACGGGGAAAAATGTAAATAATTGTTAACTTCACGTCGGAATGGGGAGGATTTCCTCCGCCATTCCCGGCAAAAAGGGCTAACTTTGTGCCAAATTGGAAAGTTATGGCCTGTCTGACGGCGACCGCTAACTTTGGCAGCCACAGATTTGTTCATAAGGATGAGGGAGCGCACCACAGCCCGGGGCAACCCGGCCTGGCGCGTCCCGCGACACGGCCAAGCCACAAGTCCATCCCGCTTTCCACCTTTCGTTTCCAACATGGCCAACATACTTACGACTCTCATACAGCGTCAGACAGACGCTTACTCTGCCCGCCGCACAGCCCTCTGGGAGCGCCAGCCTTCCGGACAATGGACCCCGATAACATGGGGGGAGCTGTCAGAGGCAGCCTCAAAAGTCGCCTGCGCCCTTGAAATCCTCGGAGTGAAAGAGGAGGAACGCGTGGCCGTCTTCTCACCCAACGACCCCAAGATTCTCGCCACCGACTTCGGATGCTTCGCCAACCGCGCTGTGACCGTCTCGATTTACGCCACCTCCTCCGAGGAGCAGGTCGAGTACATCGTGCGCGACTCAGGAGCGGGAATCATCTTCGTCGGCACCCGCGCGCAATATGAGACAGCGCGCAAGGTCGCAGCCAAACTCCCCACCCTGACCCAGATCGTGGTCTATGACGAAATCGAGACCGACGCCGACGACAAATCGTCGATGACATTCAGCCAGCTGCTCCAACTCGGCGAGGCCGCCTCAGACGCGTGCCGCCGCGAGGTCGAGGCCCGCACCGCCCGCGCCGTGCCCGACGATGTCGCCACTCTGCTCTACACCTCCGGCACCACAGGCGAGCCGAAAGGGGCGATACTGCCCCACAGCTGCTTCAACGCCGCCCTGGAGATGCACCATGAGGCCCTGACATCCCTCTCCGACCGCGACACCTCGCTCTGCTTCCTCCCCCTGAGCCACATATTCGAGAAGGCATGGACCTATTTCTGCCTCGACTCGGCCATACAGGTGTATGTCAACCACGACCCGCGCATGATACAGGATGTCATCAAGGAGGTGCGCCCCACATGCATGTGTTCCGTCCCCCGTTTCTGGGAGAAAGCCTACACCGCCATCCAGGAGAAGATGAGCGCCATGAGTCCGGTGGCCCGCTGGCTCTGCGCGCGCGCCCTCAAGGTGGGCCGCCGCCGCAACCTCCACTACAAGCGCCTCGGCCTCCCCGTGCCACGCCTGCTCGAAGCCCGCTACCGCTTCTACGAGAAAAAAGTCTTCTCGACCGTCAAGAAAGCCATGGGCATCACCAACGGCAACATGTTCCCCACCGCCGGCGCCCCGCTGAGCAACGCCATCGTCGAGTTCTTCCACTCAATGGGAGTCAACCTCGTCATCGGCTACGGCCTCTCCGAGACCACCGCCACCGTCAGCTTCCACCCCTATGTGGGCTACCAGATCGGCACCATCGGCAACCCCCTCCCCGGCGTCGAGGTGAAAATCGGCGAGGAGAACGAAATCCTCGTCAAAGGCCCCACAGTCATGCGCGGCTACTTCAACAAGCCCGAGGAGACAGCGGCGGTGTTCACCGCCGACGGCTGGTTCCGCACAGGCGACGCCGGACTCATCGACGACAACGGAGCCCTCGTGCTGACCGAACGCCTCAAAGACCTCTTCAAGACCTCCAACGGCAAATACATCGCCCCGCAGGCCATCGAGAGCCGCCTTGGCGAAGACAAATACATCGACCAGGTGGCCGTCATCGGCGACAGCCGCAAATACGTCACCGCCATCATCGTCCCCGCCATCGAGGCCCTCAAGGAATACGCCCGGCGCAAGAAGATACAATACCAGTCGCTCGAAGACCTGCTCAAGAACAGCCAGATCATCGAGATGCTCACCCGCCGCATCGAAGCCCTCCAGGAAGGGTTGGCCTCATTCGAGAAAATCAAGAAATTCACCCTTCTCCCCCGCGAGTTCACCATGGAGAGCGGCGAGTTGACCAACACCCTCAAGATACGCCGCCCCGTCATCAACCGCCGCTACGCCAGCGAAATCGAGGCCATGTACGCCTGACCCTCGCACCATAGCGGATAACACCAAAATATACGGCCAAGACCAGCAGGCACCTCACCACTCGGTCTTGGCCAATTTGTTACGCAGTCGCGACAAAGTAGACTGCGTTATTTTCAGATACTGCGCGATGTATTTCAAAGGAGCGATACTTGAGATATGTTTTACCGACGGGCGGCGCAGGTTGCCCGAACATACCCGCATAAAATTAAGCAGCCGCTCCTCGGCCGACTTGTTGTTATTGTAGATATAACGCTTCTCGAAGCCAAACATCTGCTCGACAAGCAGGTCACGCATCCACTTCACCATCACAGGATGGTCTGCCTCAAGCCGCCGCATATCGTCGTAACTAATCATCCACGCCTCTGAATCCTGTACAGCGACCAGCGAGAACACCGCCGGTTCACCGGCATAGTAGCTGTGCAATGACGTGAACACATCGCCCGATGTGCCAAACAGCAATGTGTCCTCCTTCCCATCCGTGACACAGCTGACCCTGAACAGTCCGCAACGGTTGATTATGAAATCGGTGCAAAGCTCACCCTGCCTCACCAAGGCTTCCTCTTTCTTGACACACACGAGGCGGGCCACCGCCTCGAAATCATTAACAAGGGCGTCGGTCGGATCGCAATAGCGCGAAATAACCTGCCGCAACTCTATCGGCTTGATATAATCGGCAATCATAGGTTTGAAATGGCCCCGCGTCACGTATGGCCGAGGCAATCGTTTGCGAATTTACGATATTTTTTTGTTTTATGTCAAAAAAGGGGCAGGTAATCTTGAAAAAATCTTCCGAAACTTGGCGACGAGTGACTTTTTGCTTTTATTTGCAGACACCAACTAATTTGTAGGTGAAAATAATTCTGAATAGTACTTAATCGAAACCAAAAAAATTCCCATGAAGAAATCATTACTCACATTGACATCGGCAGCGCTACTCGCGCTAAGTTCAGCCGGTGTGGTGCTACACCAGCGGCACGGTGTAGCGGCTGCCGACAGCAACGCGGCCACACTTGACGAACAACCCGCCAGAATCAGCGTAGAGACCCTGCGTGCGGCCATGGAGGGAACCATTGGCCATTCTGCCCCCGAGGCTCCCCGCAAAGCCGTTACCATAACGGTAGACGTACCGTTTGAGATGACTCCAACCCAGCAGGAAATCGATATGTTCACCATCATCGATGCCAACGGCGACGGCAAGAAATGGCAGTACCGAAGCAACTTCAAAGGGTTGCAAAGCCCCACCAACAGCAAGGCCGACTGCGACGACTGGGCCATAACCCCAGGCATACGTTTCACCTCCGACGACAAAAACTACGAGCTGTCGTTCACTATGACTCACAACATGAGGGGTGAAGCGTTCCAATCATCATTCGAGGTATATCTCGGCTCGACACCCGATGCCGATGGGATGACCACAAAAATCGGCGAGATAACCAACTTCTACGTCTCCAAGGCCAACGAGGACATCCCCCAGACAATCGCATTCGGTCTCCCTGACGGAGCCGGGGTCTATTACATCGGTTTCAGATGCATAACCCCCAAGGACACACCCGATATCAACTCATGGGGATGCACATTCAAGAAAATAGCGGTGAATGAGAAAGAGTCAAGCGCGGCTGCCCCTGCACAACCGTCTGACGTGGCAGTCACACCTGCCTCCGAGGGTGGACTCAGCGCGACCGTAAGCTTCACTATGCCCCTCATGGCCATGAACGGCAAGCAGCTCCCGGCTGACAACGAATTGACCGCCATACTCACCTCTCCCGCCCAGACCGTGCAAGCCACCGGTCTTCCCGGCACCACCCAGTCACTGACTGTGGCCACCGTGCAAGGTGACAACGCGCTGACTCTACAGGTCAACGGCCAGCTCGAGGGGGAGCCGCTCTCGTTATCGACCTACACCGGAGTGGTGCTACCAAAGAGGGTACACGACCTCACCGGAGTGCTGTCGCGCGACAATATGACCTACACCCTCACCTGGACTGCGCCCACCGAGGGTGAAAACGGCGGCTACATCGACCCCGAATCCATCGAGTATGACATTTACCTCTACGACAACGCCACGCAAGACTACAACTTCAAGGAATCGACCGGCAACGGTATGGAGTATGTCTATACACTCCCCGAGGGAGCGCAGCTGCGCACCACCCGCCTGCAGGTGAGGCCGCGCAACGCCGCCGGCACCAGCACCGACCTCATCAACTGGATAGATGAAGACCCGGTGTATGTCAGCGATATGCACGGTACCCCCTACGCCTTGCCGGCCGTCGAGACATTCGACAACCTCGACATGAAATACACCCCGCTGACCATCTCGCGCCCCGACGAGAACTATGCCGGACGATGGGCGATGCAAGACCCTACTGCCATCGTGGAAGATGACAACCAGTCGGCCCTGGTGGCATATAACCCCTACAACGACGACCCCACGATGGGGCGCGTGCTTCTCCCCAAATTCTCGACCGCCGGAATCCACAACGCGGCATTCGAGATGAAATACCTGCGGTATGCCTCACACGCTTCAGAGATGACCGTCTACGCCAGCAACTATGACACTCAGCTTGTCAAGCTCGGCACCCTCGACTGCGGGGCGGCCACCGATTGGGCCGAGGTGTCATACCCCCTCCCCGCCGAGTTCCAGGACAAACCCTGGGTGCAGATCATCGTAGACGTGGCTCTCGACGACGTTGACTACATCTACGCCATCGACAGCTACTCCCTCAAGACTTCGGCGCAGAACGACCTCGCCCTGACCACCCTGACCAGCGACAACGATGTGAGGGTCGGCGAAGAGGCATCGTTTACCGCCGAGGTCACCAACACCGGCTTCACCTCATTGTCGTCAGATGTCAAGTTTGAAGCCATATCCGACGGCGATGTCATCGCCTCCGGCGTAATGACGGGCGCACAGCTCGCTTCAGGAGCCAAGAGGACATACACCTGGAGCTTCATCCCTGCCATCGGCGACGCCTCCAAGACAATCGATATCAAGGCCTCCCTCGTGGCAGCCGACGAAGTTGAGTCAAACAACTCCCGCGTGATATCCACCGAGGTGCGCAAGCCCATCCTCCCCACCGTCACCACCCTGTCGGCATCGATGCTCGACAACGCGGTCAACCTCACATGGCAAGAACCCGAACTGAACAAGACTCTCACCGAGTCGTTCGAAAATCTTGAACCGTTCAGCTACGACGAGACACTCGGCGGTTTCTCCAACATCGACCGTGACGGAAAGAGCGTCTACAAGTTCGCCTCCAACCCCATGCCCAACGAGCAGCTTCCCAAGGCATTCATGGTGGTCAACGCCGACGAATTGGCCAACTCGGAAGGACTGGAGGCCAAGACCGGCAAACAGTACCTGATGGCCACTTGCCCCGAACGCGCCTCGGAGAGCGCACCCACTCCCGACCCTGCCGACGACTGGCTCATAACCCCGCTGCTCCGCGGCGACACCTACGTGTCGTTCCAGTTAGGAATCATCTCCTCCAAATACCCCGAGACGATACGGTTGATGTGCTCGACCACAGATAATGCCCCCGGCTCGTTCACCGAACTCGGCAGAATCACAAAATCCACCCTCGGATGGGAGAAGGTGGAATGCAAGCTCCCCGCCGACGCCAAGTATTTCGCCATCAACTATGTCAGCCGCGACATGTTCGGCATATTGGTCGATGATGTCAACTTCGTGTCTGCCACTGAGATGCACTCCATAGCGAAATACAATGTCTACCGCGACGGCCTGCTCATCGGCGACACCACCACCCCTGAGTATCTCGACGACGCAGTGGAGGATGGCAACACCTACCGCTACCACGTCACGACCGTCACCGAAAAAGAGTCGGCCGCCTCGGCCCAGGCATCAATCACCGTCTCCAAATCGGGCATACACGCCGTAGCAGCCCCAGCGCTCTCCATCACCGTCAGCGGCGGTAACATCGTCGTGACCAACGCCGGTGACAGCTTGGTGGCCATACACTCGGCCGACGGCAAGACCTTATGGCGCGGCACAGGCGACGGCTCCCACCCGATGGCTCCAGGAGCATACATCGTGACCGCCGCCGGAACCACCGTCAAGGTTCTTGTCAGGTAAAACGCCCCAGCCGCGATGCCTAAAAACATCGCTTAATAACATATAAGTTTCCTCTGCTTGAGGAAACTTATTTTTTTATGTTAATTTAGCGGATAAAATTTGCAATCCCGTGAAAAATATAGTATTTTCGTGTCACCTAAAATCAATTTCACGGCGTGCCGCTCTCCACGGTGCGCCGCCGGAACATAAGCCAACACGAATACTAACATAACAAACCTCTAAAACCTAATGAGTTATCTCAAGTTTGATAAGAACCTGATGATTAATCTCGAGCAGTCGCTACCCAAGGAGATGCTCCGGACTAACCAGGCGGGGGCTTATCATTGCACGTCGATTGTTGACTGCAACACCCGCAAACAGCACGGACTGCTGGTTGTGCCCCTGGGTGACGGAGACTACAACCCCCATGTGCTGCTGTCGTCGCTCGACGAGACGGTCATCCAACACGGCGCCCCATTCAACCTGGGGCTGCACCGCTACCAGGGTGGCGTATACAATCCAAACGGCCACAAGTACATACGCGAGTTTGACTGCGAGAGTGTGCCCCGCACCACCTATCGCGTCGGGGGGGTGATTCTCACCAAGGAGAAAATCTTCATCCAGCACGAAAACCGCATCCTGATCCGCTACACTCTGGTCGAGGCACATTCGCCGACAACCCTCCAGTTCCGCCCCTTCCTGGCCTTCCGCGAGAGCAACGCCCTCTGCATGGCCAACGACACCCTCAACAAGGAATGCACCCCGGTGAGCAACGGCATCTCCTGCTGCCTCTACCCCGGCTACCCGGCCCTGTACATGCAGCTCACCCGCAAGCCCGAGTTTGTCTACGACCCGCACTGGTACAACAACATCGAGTATGTCAAGGACATGGATCGCGGCGTGCCTTACTGCGAAGACCTCTGGGTGCCCGGATATTTCCAGGTCAACATCAAGAAGGGTGAGTCGATAATCTTCTCGGCAGGCCTGTCGGAGGTGAACACCCGCTCGCTCAAAAGTATGTATGAGGCCGAAATCGCCTCGCGCACGGCCCGCACCAGCTTCTACAACTGCCTCAAGAACGCCGCCAAGCAGCTCTACCTCAAGGAGGGTGACAAGGAGTATATGCTCTCGGGATATCCCTGGGGGAAAATCCTCGCACGCAACACCTTCATGTCGCTGCCGGGCAACACCATCGCCATCGGCCACCGCGACGACTTCGAGAAGATAATGGAGACCGGCGCGGCTGCCCTCGACCGGTTTATGGAAACCCTCGAGGAGGACACCAAGATACACGGCATCGGCCTCCCCGACATCCCCGTCTGGGCCATCTGGGCAATACAGCAATACGCCAGGAATTACGGCATGGCCGACACCGCCGCCCGCTACGGCCAGCTGGTGACCTCACTGCTCGACTTCATCCTCGACGGCAAGCACCCCAACCTCTTCCTCCAGGAAGACGGCCTGATCTCGACCGACGGCTCGGTTGTCCCCGCATCCTGGATGAACTCAGTGTGGGGTGGACGCCCCGTGGTGCCCCGCACCGGCCTGTTGGTGGAGCTGAACGCCCTGTGGTACAACGCCCTGATGTTTGCCGCCGACCTCACCGAGGAGCTGCCCGACCTGGCCGAGGCCCGCGCCCGCTGGATCGAGACCGCCGCCAAAGCCAAGGAGGCGTTCGTCACCACCTTCCTCAACGACTACGGCTACCTCTACGACTACGTCAACGCCACATACGCCGACCCGTCGGTGCGCCCCAACATGGCTATCGCCATCGGTCTTGACCACTCCCCCCTCGACCGCCGCCAGCGCAAAGGGGTGCTCGACGTGGTGACCCGCGAGCTGCTCACCCCCAAGGGGCTGCGCACCCTCTCGCCAAAGAGCTACGGCTACCGCCCCAACTACCTCGGCTCACCCGAGGAGCGCGAGCAGGCCCTCCACAACGGGCCCGCCCGTCCATGGCTTATGGGATTCTACGCCGACGCGTACCTCAAGGTGTTCGGCCACAGCGGCGTGAGCTACATCGACCGCATGATGATCGGATTCGAGGAAGACATGTCAAACGGCTGCATCGGCTCCCTGTCGCAGCTCTACGACGGCAATCCACCCTACACCAACCGAGGCGCGATATCCCACGCCACGAACATAGCGGAGGTGTTGCGCACCATCCGCACTCTCAAGAAATTCAACGACTGACCCCTTAACAAACCGACTGAAACATGAAAGCATTAATGTTTGGATGGGAGTTTCCCCCTCACATCCTCGGCGGTTTGGGAACCGCCAGCTATGGCCTGACCAAGGGCATGTGGGAGTGTGGCGACATGGAAATCACCTTCGTAATCCCCAAACCGTTCGGCGACGAGGAACGCCACTTCGCCAACATCATCGGCGCGTCGCAGACCCCCATAGCATGGCGCGACGTGAGCCGCGAGTATGTCGAGAGCCGCATAGGCAAGGTCATGGACCCCGACCTCTATTTCAGCCTCCGCGACCACATATACGCCGACTTCAACTACATGCGCACCAACGACCTGGGATGCATCGAGTTCTCAGGCCGCTATCCCGACAACCTGCTGGAGGAAATCAACAACTACTCCATCGTGGCCGGGGTGATAGCCCGCACCATCCCCTGCGATGTCATCCACTCCCATGACTGGCTGACATATCCGGCGGGAATCCACGCCAAGCAGGTGACCGGCAAACCGCTGGTGATACATGTCCACGCCACCGACTATGACCGCTCGAGAGGCAACGTCAACCCCACGGTGTTCGCCATCGAGCGCGACGGCATGATGCAGGCCGACCATATCATCACCGTGTCAAACCTCACCCGCCAGACGGTGATAGACAAATACGGCATCGACCCCGCCAAGGTGACCACCGTCCACAACGCCGTCACCCCCCTGAGCGAGGAATTCCTCAACGTCGAGGTGGAGAAGCCCAAAGACAAGATTGTCACCTTCCTGGGCCGCATCACCATGCAGAAAGGCCCTGAATACTTCGTCGAGACCGCCGCGAAGGTGTTGAAAAACAACCACAACGTGCGCTTCGTAATGGCAGGCTCGGGCGACATGATGGACAAGATGATCAACCTCGCCGCCGAGCGCGGAATCGCCGACCGGTTCCATTTCCCCGGCTTCCAGAAAGGGAAGCAGGTCTACGAGATGCTGAAAGCGTCGGATGTCTATGTCATGCCCTCGGTCTCGGAGCCTTTCGGCATCTCCCCGCTTGAGGCGATGCAGATGGGTGTCCCCTCCATCATCTCCAAGCAGAGCGGATGCGCCGAAATCCTCAACAACGTCATAAAGACCGACTACTGGGATGTCGACGCGATGGCCGACGCCATCTACTCCATCGTGACCTACCCCGCCATGCACCGTCAGCTCAGCGAGGATGGCCTCGCCGAGGTCAACCAGATCACCTGGGACAAGGCCGGGCGCAAGGTCATCGACATCTACAACAAGGTATTGAACAAAAACTGACCCGATTCCATAAACTAATATCCCCCACCACTACATAATGAAAGCTATCTGCTTCTACTTCCAGATTCACCAGCCGTTCCGCCTGAAGAGATACCGCTTTTTCGACATCGGCAACGACCACTATTATTATGATGACTTCGCCAACGACGACATCATCACCCGCATAGCCCGCAACAGCTACATCCCCGCCGCCGAGAGCCTGCTGAGGATGATTGAGCAGACAAAGGGAGCGTTCCGCTGCGCCATCTCCGTCACCGGCGTGGCCTTGGAACAGATCGAGCAGTATGTGCCCGAGTTCCTCGACCTGCTCAAGAAACTCGCCGACACGGGCAAGGTTGAATTCCTCGCCGAGACCTACGACCACTCCCTGGCCTCCCTGGCCGACCCTGAGGAGTTCCGCCTTCAGGTACAGCTCCACACCGACAAGATAAAGGAACTGTTCGGCCAGACCCCCAAGGTGTTCCGCAACTCCGAGCTGATCTATTCCGACGAAATCGCCCCGCAGATTCTCGCCATGGGATTCAAGGGTTGCATCACCGAGGGAGCCAAGCACATACTGGGCTGGAAATCGCCCGACTATGTCTACAGCTCTGCATCAGCCCCCAAGCTGAAACTGCTGCTCAAGAATGACAAGCTCTCCGACGACATCTCGTCGCGCTTCTCCGACACCGGATGGAACGAATACCCCCTGACCGCCGACAAATACATCGGCTGGATTGCCGACACCCCCCAGGAGGAGCAGGTGTTCAACCTCTTCATGAACCTCGAGACATTCGGCGAGTTCCAGCGCCGCGAGACCGGAATCTTCCAGTTCCTGGAGGCCCTTCCCCGATTCGCCGCCGAAAGGGGCGTACATTTCATGACCCCCTCCGAGGCCGTCAAGACATTCAAGGCCGTGGGCGAACTGTCTGTGCCCTTCCCCATGTCATGGGCCGACGAAGCCCGCGACACCTCGGCTTGGCTGGGCAACAAGCTCCAGAACGAGGCTTTCTCCAAACTCTACTCCATAGCCGAGCGCGTGCGCCTCTGCGACAACCGCCAGCTCAAGCAAGACTGGGGGCGCCTGCAGGCGTCAGACCACCTGTTCTACATGTCGACGAAACATTTCGCCGACGGGTCGTCACATGCCGCCTTCTCCCCCTACGAAACCCCGTTCCAGGCATTCACCAACTATATGAATGTGCTGGCCGACTTCATCGTCAGGGTCGAGGAGCAGTACCCCATGAACATCGAGGACGAGGAGCTAAACTCGCTGCTGACCACCATCCGCAACCAGGCCCGCGAAATCGAGACCCTCAACAAAGAGGTGGCCACCTACCGCCTCAACGAGGAACATCTCAACGAGGAGCATCGCCTGCGCGAGAAAGCCGCCGCCGAAACCCCAAAGAAGACCGCCAAGAAAGAAACCAAGGAGACAAAAGAGGCCAAGCCCAAGGCATCCCGCAAGACTGCCAAGCCGAAAGCCCCCAAGGAATAACCCCCACCTCCAGGTAACATAAATCACCGCTCCGCGATGTCCGGCAACCATTTGTTGGCCGACATCGCGGAGCGACTGTTTCCGGCACACACATACCTCCCAAATTTCAAAATAAGATAAATCTATAAAAGATTCTTTCAGAATCCCACGCCTGATGCCTGCTACCCCGGGTTACCGCTTGGTCGCCCGCAAGGGGCTCCCCGCGCGCCAACCCGGGGCTAATAGTTGACCATTCCTCCGGAATGGAAATTGACCACCCATCTCCGGGGCAACATATAAACCTTTACAGGAAGGTCTGACATCTCCACAATTACCCGGAATGGACACTGGCAACCCACATTAATATTCTACTTCTAAAGATTCCCCGTCAAAAACACACTTACCGGAGGACTACATTGCTGAATATTTCCATCTGGTCAAGCACACCTCATCCCTGAGAACTTCCATTTAGGATAACTCTTTCATAAAAAAACTTCTGTTATAGAGACCCTTTTTACAAAACTTCCGTCAAAGGCCCTATTTCATAAGAACTTCCGTTAAAGACACATATTTCTGAAAACGTCCGTCAGGGATGCTCTTTTTCACAAAAGCTTTCATTAAGGACACTCTTTTCATAAGGACTTCCGTTAAGGAGACCTCTTACTGATGATTTCCATTCCGGAGGAATGGTCAACTATTAGCCCCGGGTTGGCGCGCGGGGAGCCCCTTGCGGGCGACCAAGCGGTAACCCGGGGGGGGCATGCATCAGGCGTGGGATTCTGAAAGAATCTTTTATATATCTGATTTCGGCAAATATGGATTATCTTCAGAAACTCCGTTTTCAACCAGCCATGCGCGATACTCTTCCACAAACGAACGTCTCGTATGATGCTGTTTCTGGCCTTTTATGTATTGCATTATCCTGTCGATCTCAGCTATGGAACAGGTAAAACCACCATATCCCTCCTGCCATCCATCCCATAATGGCAATATCTTGTCCTGAGAAATGACATAACTGCTCTCACGTTTCAACTTCTGCACAATGGACGAGACGCTCGTCGATGCCGGAATCGCAACAAGTATATGGATATGGTCAGGCATCCCACCAATCCTGTATACATGGCAGCCATATTTCACCAGTATATGATAAAGCAGGCCATACACTTCGCGTTCCTTATCAATTGTTATGGTCTTACGGCGCGAAGCAGTCGCGAACACTATATGATATATGCAATTTGTAAAACTCATTCTTTGTTATATTGTATGGTCATATAAAAGATTCTTTCAGAATCCCACGCCTGATGTATGCTACCCCTGGGTTACCGCTTGGTCGCCCGCAAGGGGCTCCCCGCGCGCCAACCCGGGGCTAATAGTTGACCATTCCTCCGGAATGGAAATTGACCACCCATCTCCACTTCAATCATATCAACCTTGTACGGGGATAGATTGACATTCCCTTCTTCACTCCTTTCTTCATTCCCTTCTTCATGACCATCTTTATCCGGTTGGGGACGGCAGGCATATTCAGGGGCAATTGATTAGCCGGGAGAGTGTGGTTTGGGCTGGACGCCAATCATTCCGCCGGGGAGGCGGGGATGGAGCCGGGGGTGGCAGGGGTAGAGTCGGGGCTGACTGGGGATGGAGCGGGAAGGGTGTCGAGGGGGGAGGCTTCCGGCGTGGTGGCGGGGGCCAGGGGGATGGTCACGAGGGATTTGCGGCGGCGCAGCAGGGGACGCAGGAACGAGGTAAGGGAATCGAAGTCCTTGCGGAGGATGATGCCGACCCCCTGGGTGGTGAGTGCCGAACGGAGATAGTAGTTCTGGTCGTTGTAACGGTTATATGCCTTCAGGCGGAAATTTCCTGAACGGTTGAGCAGGTACTCAAGTTCGAAGTCGCCGACAAACTGATTGGAGTTTAGGCTCTTGTCGCGATAGCCGAGGTTGCCGTTGAAGAGCAGCCGGTTGTTGAGCAGACGCGACGATAGGGCCACATCCACCTCAACGTCAGAGAAGTCGCCACGGCTCGAACGGAGCGCCGGGGCGATGTTCCAGTTGTCGGAGATCTGCCCCAGTATGTTGCCCAGCTGCGACGACAGCGTGGAGGAGGCCACTGACACAAGTTCATTGCCACGCGTAGCCCCCGCCATGTATTCCGGGGTGTAGAAGCGGTTGAGCGCCAGCAGGTAGAGAATCTGACGGTTCATCATCTCGTCAGTGGATATAATCGAACGCACCTTACGGTAGATGTCGGATGTCAGCGTCGGAAACTCCAGATCGAAGGCGATTTCAGGCTGGCGTATGTCGCCGCTGACCTTCATGATGGCATTCACCGGCACATTGGTGCGGTTCAGCTCGCTGTCGTTAAGGAAAGACTCGTCAAGGTCAGAGAGGTTGGCGTTGAGCGAGTAGGCCGCCTTGATGTCGAGCTGCGCCGCATAGGGGTCGCCGTTGAAAGCTATCTCGCTCCCCGGCTTGATTGAGAAATCCTTTATGATGATGTCCTGGAGGGTGAAATTGTAGTCGCCACGGTCGAGGGTGTATGTGCCAAACATCTTGAGGTCATTGTTGGCCGAATAATAATCCATCCTCAGATGTCCAGCGCCGTGGGCCCTTATACGGTCGCCTCCGACCGGGTCCATCACCAGGTTTATCTCAGCCTGTGGGGTGACTCCCATCTGTATCGTGATGTTGTAGTCGGATGAAGACTCCTCGTCATGACGCGCGGCAAGCTCGCGCAGACGGTTGACAAGGTCCATCGAGGTGTCGCGCAGGCGCAGGGTATCTGACAGCTCGGCCTGCAGCCTCCCCTTGTCGCGGAAAGTCAGGAATGAATACTCGTCGGCCTCGACCTGGTCAGACAGCACGAAGGTGAACGTCGAGCCTGGCGCGGTCGACATGTCGATGTCGATGTCGACCAGCCCCGGCTCCCCCCTGACAAACGCTCCGCCATCACCATAGACGCGCCCGTACCAGCGGGGATTCTCCTTTGCCGTCTCGTTGTAGCAGAGCAGTCCCTTGGCCCCGGTGATGGCAAACTCAAACCGTGGCTCCTTGAAGCAGGAATGCCTCACCCACCCGTTCAGGTTGGCAGTGTTGCCCCTGTAATCATGCACCGTGATGCCATTGAGGTCGATATATCCCGGACGGATATGCACCGAGTCGGTGGCCCAGTAAGTGGTGTTGGTGAAATTGACACGCATGCTGACCGAGTCAGCCTTGACATCCCCCTCCAGGTCGATGTACTTGAAATTTCCGAAGACCCTGGCGCGCCCCGAGGCATAACCGGTGATGTCTGAGGCGAAAGCCGCCATGTAAGGCTGGAGGAACCCCACCGGCTCGCGGTCGACATTGAAAGTGAGGTCGAGCGAATCGCGGGCCGCGAATATCCCCCCGGTGACGGTCGACCGCCGTCCATGGTTGTCTATGTCGGCGTCAAGCATCACCGCGAGGTCGGAGGGATTGAAGCTCGACTTCACCACCGCGTCGCCCAGCACCGTCTTGTTGTAACTGATATCCTTGACAATCAGCCCGGGGGTCTCCAGACGGGGCTGCCCAGAATAAAGGTCGGAGGCATAGAATGTGCCCGAGGCATCCCCTCCAAGCATCGCCGCGTCGATACCCAGCGACTCAAAGAGGTAGTCGAGACTGAAATGGCGCAGGTCAAGGGTCAGCAGCGCCGTCGGGTCGGGCGACACCTTGCCGTTGATTTTCACGAACTGCTGGCCGTGGCTCGCATGGATGCCGTCGACATCCACCTCCTTGCCACGGATCACCACCGTGGCGGGCGCCACGGTCCATGTGGAGTCGTTGAAAGTAAGCGACGACTTGCGGAGGCCGACCGTAGTGGTCAACCCCTCGTCATCGCGGGCAAAACCGGCGGCCACCCGCAGTCTCCCCTCATACATCCTGTCGCGGTCGATTTTCCACTCCAGCGTCGACCCCAGCCTGTTGTCGCCGCCAGAGGCCGACAGCGAGACAGTCATAGGCCCACCTTTTGTCGGGGCCGTGGTCAGGAAATCAAGACGGCCACGCCCCTCCTCCCCGTCGATGTAGGCCGACAGCGAGGTATGCTCGATAAGCTTGGAACCCTGCCTGAGATAAGGGGCCGAGAGATTCAGCTCAAGGTCATGGGTCTGCTGGCAGACCCCCCCCTTGATGGTCACGGGATATATCACGCTTACCGGAAGCCTGAAGAACTCAGCCAGGCGCTCGGTCTCCTTTATCGTGAAATCAAACATGAAGTCATTGGTGGCCATGAGGCCTCCTCGGCTCGCCGCGCTGCGGGCCTGGCGCTCCTCCAGGTCGCCCCGGGCATAGGCCGGGAGCAACGCCGGAAACGCCTCCGACACTATATCCATCACAGCCTCCCCAAGAAACGGGAAATCAAACTCTCCCAGCATCGAGCCGTCGAGCCAGTCGCTCTCCAGGTCGAGGCGTGAAGTCTCATCATCAAGCCTGCGCGCGGTCAGGCAAAGACGCGACATGGTCAGGGCCTCCCCGTCGGCAGGTTTAAGCGAAAGGTCGCTGACAGTGGCGTGGCCATCCATACTGCGCAAGTCAGGGCCCTCAATATCGATATCGATATTGCCCGAAATGACAGCCCCCGGATATTTGCCCCACAGACCGAGACGGTCGGGACACAGGCGCGCCACATCTGCGGTCAGCGTTATCGCCGGGAGGCCACGGTCGAGCGAAACACTGCCGTCGAGGAGCATCGACAGGTCGCGGTCATCGACCCCGATTTTCCCTCCGGCGATGTCATTGTCGATGGTCAGCTCGGCCCCAAGCGCCGACAGCTCATGTCCCTTTAATGTAATCCGGCCCAAGGCCATCTCGGCGTTGCCGTGACGTTCCTTTCCCGACACGGCATAGAAAGCCTCCACCTTACCGTCAAGACCCGCGGGGCCAAGTGACGGCACCACCATGCCCAGGTCGAGATAGCCGTCGGTCTCCACCTCGGCGTGGAGGTCGTAATGCCTTTCATCCGACATCGACCCTCCGGCGGCCACCGAAACCTTGCCGGGCGCGGCTGTGAGACGGAGGTTGCCGTCAAACGCCCCCATGGAGCCATCGCCGTCGGCCGACAGGGAGACATGCCCCAAACCACTCAGGATTTCAGGAAGCCCCTTGGGCGCCACACCCATGTCAGAAAGCACCGAGGCGGCCTGCGGTCCGGATATCTCCACATCCAGGGCGGCGAGATGAAACGACCGGTCGGCCGACTCCAGGGCTGTGCCGCCCGCCGAGAGGTCGACAGTCAGCAGGTTTTCCATCTCGACGCGCAGCCTGGCAGAAGCGTCAGACAGGGTGCCGGCCACTGAGAAGCGCGGAAATGATGTCATCACCCTCACCTTGTCGAGCGGTTTCCAGAGCGCCTGCAGGTCGGGGGGCCAGATATGCGAGTCCTCCGACAAAGCGACAGTCACCGGGTGGCTCCTTAGACTCGCGGGGATGCTGCCAATCCCCTCCAGCGGCAGCCGTATGTCGGCGAATCTGAGCCGCGACGCGGGCAGCTCCAGGTCGAGGTCCTTCACCTCCAGCTCGCTGGCGGATATGTGAAACGCGCCCGACAGCTGCCTGACAGCAAACCCCGACCTCTCCTCAAACGCCATACGGCGCAGGTTGACAGTGAAATCGTCATTGGTCAGGCGCGGCAGGTTGAGGTCGGCGCGGAATTTGGACACACGCAGGTGGTTGGGGTCAAACCCCTCCTTAACGGGCTTGTCGGCCACATCGTAACTCACCGACGAAGACCTGATGATGACCGTCGAGACCTTAAGGTCGAAACTCGTAGGGGGCTTGGTTTTGTCTTTCGGGCCCAGGGCGTCAATCACCCCCTGGATGTTGAGCGGGGCCGACAGAGAGTCGCGCCTCAGACGGGCATCAAGCCCTATGAGCTGCACATAGTCGACCCTCCAGGTGTCGGAGAGCAGACCGTCAAACAGCGAGACTCCCGCCCCGAGACGGCTGACAGTCAGGGCGGTGTCGCCTGGAGCAGTCTCCAGCACGACATCGCGCAGGATTACCCGGTTGAACGGCATGACACCGAGGTCGCCGATCGTGACCCGGGCGTCAAGCAGGGCCGAAAGCTCGGTCTCAAGCCTGTCGGCCACCCGCCGCTGCACCCCCGTCAGCGACAGGGCGACATACAGCACAGCCGGGATGACCGCCGCCAGTATCAGGGCGGTCACCAGTATGGTGCGTAGAATGCGGTATATCAACTTCATCTGTCTCTCAGGGAGTTACACACACGTCAACCGTCACCGGCGGGTCATGACCGGCAGCGACGCGGTATTTCCCTGCGAAGTTAGCAAAAATCCCGCATATTTCTTGCCAGTATCTTGCCTAATCACTAACTTTGTTGCTTAAAGATTGTATATACATACAGACATTCCAGCACAAACTCCCTTATCGAAGAATATGTCAGGTAAACGATGGATAGCGGCGGCAGTGGCCGCCACGGCGCTGTGTGGCGGTTTCGCCGCCAGGGCCGACCAGTACAGCGGAGAGAAGACCCTCGGTGTCCGCGTCGGCTACAACACTCACAACAAGCGTCCTCTGGCCGGAGCGCAGTTCTCATACCGCTTCAACCATCTGCTCAGGCTCAGCCCCACGGCGGAATATGTGTTTCGCAACGACGGGCTCGACGCCCTGATGCTCAACCTCAACATGGAGTTTGTCTTCCCCCTGGCCCAGGGCCGATGCGACATTTACCCACTGGCAGGTATCAACTTCTCGAGCTGGAACTACCACAACCTCGACTCATACCTCCCCCCGGACGGAGCCGCCCTGACACCCACCAACGATGTCTCTTCCCGAGTGTCCCGCTTCGGACTTAACGCCGGGGCAGGATTCGGAGTGAACATCAGCGGCTCGCTGCGCCTGTCGGCAAGCGCCACATACACCTTCATAAAGAAGTTTCACGGAGCAAACATCGCCCTCGGAATCCACTACCGTTTCTGACCCGGCGGCCCACTCCCCCAGACATCAAAAACAAACAAATAAAACGACACCACTATGATTTCCAAAGAACTCGAACAGGCCATCAACGCCCAGATCAACGCCGAGCTTTGGTCGGCTTATCTCTATCTCTCAATGTCGATGCACTTCGCCAACGCCGGATATGACGGCATCGCCAACTGGTATGCCGTGCAGTTCAAAGAGGAGCAAGACCACGCCACCATCTTCATGAACTACCTCAACTCGCGCGACGGCAAGGTGACGCTGCAGCCCATCGCCGGAGTAGACACCGAATGGGAGTCTCCCCTGGCCGCCTTCGCCGCCACCCTCGCCCACGAGCAGAAGGTCACCGCCCTCATCAACGACCTCAACGCGCTGGCCGTAGAGCACAAGGATTACGCCACACAGGCCAAGCTCCAGTGGTTCATAACCGAGCAGATCGAGGAGGAGGAGACTGCCCGCGGCTTCATCGACGCGCTGAAGAAAATCGGCGACAACGGCTACGGTCTCTACATGTTTGACAAGGAGCTGGCCGCCCGCACCTACGCCACCCCCTCCCCCCTGGCTGACAAAGCCTGAACCACACCCCCGACTCTTTAACCCCAACACCGTTTTACCCCCCACCACTACTGACATATGGCGAAGAAGGTTGTCGAGACCCCGCTGATGAAACAATACGTGCAGATGAAGGAGAAGCACCCCGACGCGGTGTTGCTTTTCCGAGTTGGCGACTTCTATGAGACCTTCAGCGATGACGCCATAACCACGTCGGAGATTCTCGGCATCACCCTGACGCGCCGCGCCAACGGGGCCGCGTCGTCAATCGAGCTTGCCGGGTTTCCCCACCACGCCCTCGACACCTACCTGCCAAAACTCGTCAGGGCCGGCAAACGTGTGGCCATCTGCGAGCAGCTCGAAGACCCCAAGCTGGTGAAGAACCGCCTGGTCAAGCGCGACATCACCGAGCTTGTCACCCCCGGCGTGGCCCTGGGCGACAATGTCCTCGACCACCGCGAGAACAACTTCCTCGGGGCGGTGCATTTCGACAAGGACACCCTCGGGGTGGCCTTCCTCGACATCTCGACCGGGGAGTTCCTGGCCGCGCAGGGCGACGCCGACTATGTCGGCAAACTGCTGTCGAGCTTCGCCCCCAAGGAGGTGCTGGTGGAGCGCGGCAACCGCATGCGGCTCGAAGGGGAATTCAACGGCAAATACCCGGTCTTCGAGCTTGAAGACTGGGTGTTCACCCCCCAGGCGGCCAACGACCGCCTGCTCAAGCAGTTCGAGACCGTCTCCCTCAAGGGATTCGGCCTCGGGCGTATTCCCCGCGCCGTGGTGGCCGCCGGGGCCATCCTCCATTACCTCGACATCACGCGCCACACCCAGACAGGCCACATCGTGCGCATCGCCCGCATCGAGGCCGACCAGTTTGTGCGCCTCGACAAGTTCACCGTCCGCAACCTCGAGCTGCTCGCCCCACTCGGCGAGGAGGGGAAAAGCCTCCTCGATGTCATCGACCGCACGGTCAGTCCGATGGGTGCCCGCATGCTGCGCCGGTGGATATGCTTCCCGCTGAAGAACCCGGCTGAAATCAACCGCCGCCTCGACGTGGTGGAGTATTTCTTCAAGGAGCCCGAACGCCGCGACTCGCTGGTCGAACTGCTCGGACAGGTCGGCGACCTCGAGCGCCTGGTGTCGAAAGTCGCCGTCGGCCGCGTCACCCCCCGCGAGGTGGTACAGGTGAAAAACGCCCTGGTCGCCGTGGAGCCGATGAGGCGGCTCTGCATGGGGGCCGCCCTCGACGTGCTGCGCTCAATGGGGGAGAGCCTCAACCCCTGCGAACTGATGCGCGACCGCATCGCCCGCGAAATCGCCGACGACGCTCCCAACGCCCTCAACAAGGGCCACGTCATAAAACCCGGCGTTGACAAAGAGCTTGACGAGCTACGCCTGATGGCGTTCCAGGGCAAGGACTACCTGCAGCAGATACAAAAACGCGAGAGTGAGGCCACCGGCATCCCGAGCCTGAAAATCGGCTACAACAATGTCTTCGGCTACTACATCGAGGTGACCAACACCCACAAAAGCAAGGTGCCGGCAGAGTGGATACGCAAGCAGACCCTGGTCAACGCCGAGCGCTACATCACCGCCGAGCTCAAGGAATACGAGGAGAAGATACTCACAGCCCAGGAGCGCATCGAGGCCATCGAGGCACGGCTCTACAACGGGCTGGTGGCCCGTCTGGCCGAGTATGTGCCGGTGATTCTCGCCGACGCGAAGGTCATCGCCAGGCTCGACTGCCTGCTGGCATTCACCCGCGTGGCCCGCGAGAACCATTACAACCGCCCTGTGGTCGACGACTCCCTGACCGTGGAAATCATCCAGGGCCGACACCCGGTGATCGAGAAGGAGCTTCCCCCGGGGACACCCTACATCTCCAACTCCGTCACCCTCGACAATGAGGAAACGCAGGTCATGATGATCACCGGGCCCAACATGGCCGGCAAGTCGGCCCTCCTGCGCCAGACCGCCCTCAACGTGCTGATGGCCCAGATCGGCTGCTTCGTGGCGGCCGAGAGCGCCCGCATCGGGGTGGTCGACAAGATTTTCACCCGCGTGGGTGCATCAGACAACATCTCCCTCGGTGAATCGACCTTCATGGTGGAGATGAACGAGGCCGCCTCGATACTCAACAACATCAGCCGCCGCTCACTTATCCTTTTCGACGAACTGGGACGCGGCACATCCACCTACGACGGCATATCCATCGCGTGGGCCATCGTCGAATACCTCAACCGCTGCTCCGAGAAGCCCAAGACACTCTTCGCCACCCACTACCACGAGCTGAACGATATGGAGGAGAGCTACCCCGGGGTCAGGAACTTCAACGTGTCGGTCAAGGAAATCGACGGCAAGGTGGTGTTCCTGCGCAAACTCAAGCCGGGAGGCTCCGAACACAGCTTCGGCATACATGTGGCCAAGCTCGCCGGCATGCCACGCGCCATCGTCGACCGCGCCTCGGCGGTCCTCAGGCAGCTTGAGGAAATCAACCGTGGCGACTCCCGGGAGAAGGTGGGCAGCAACATCCCACAGCCGCAGACCGAGGCGGGGATGCAGCTGAGCTTCTTCCAGCTTGACGACCCGGTGCTGAGCCAGATCCGCGACGAGCTGCTCGGCCTCGACATCAACAACCTCTCCCCCCTCCAGGCCCTCAACAAACTTTCCACCCTGCGCGAAATCCTCCAGGGCAAATAACCCCGCATCCCCCATATGACCGAGAAAACCAACCCGCGCCGCGAGGCCCTTGCTGCCCGAGTGCGCGCCATCCTCGCCGAAGGGCGACCCGTCAGAATACTTTTCGTCTGCCTGGGCAACATCTGCCGCAGCCCGGCAGCCGAGGCCGTGATGGCCGACACCGTCGACCGGCTCGGCTTGTCGTCGCTATGGGAAATCGACTCTGCCGGCACTGGCGACTACCATATCGGGGAACTTGCCGACCCGCGCATGCGCAGCCACGCCGCCAGGCGCGGGATACGCCTGCTCCACCGCGCCCGCCAGGTGTCCCCCTCCGACCTGAGCCATTTCGACATGGTCATAGCCATGGACGGCTCCAACCTGCGCAACCTCCGGGCCTTGTCGCCCACGGTGGAGACCGACTCCCGAATCATCCCCATGGCGGCATTCTTCCCAGGCGGCGAACTGGCCCCTTGCCAGGAGGCGCCAGCCGCCACAGACCCCACCTGGGGCTACGACCATGTGCCCGACCCCTATTACTCCGGAGCGGAGGGATTCGAGCTGGTGCTCGACATGCTTGAGGCCGGATGCCGCAACATCGCTTCACTGCCTGGCTGAACTTTATTGGCCGGTTACGCATTTTAGATACATAAACCGTTTTTCATCTAAATTAGCATAACCGGAATAATGGATTCAAAAATCTTTAAAGCCGCGCTGCCGATGGCCGTGGCTGTCCTTTTCACCTTTCCAGCCTACGCGCAAGACCCGAGCGACGACAACGACGACGACATCATCTGCGAGATAGGCCAGCTCGAGGTGGTCAGCACCCAGAGCAACCCTGTGGTCAAGGCCGCCATCGAGAAGGCCCGCCCCGTTGAGCCAGGCTCGGTGCCCACCCCGAAGTTCACCATCAAGACCCACAACAACAAGTTCATGCTGACCATCGGCGGAGAAATCAACCCGATGCTCGGCTACGACATAGGCAACAACCTCTACTCCACCGACGCCGGAAGCAGCTTCGTCACCGGCGACATCCCGGTGCCAGCCCTGACAGGCCACAAGGGCGACTTCTTCATCAACGCCCTCAACGGCAACATCGACTTCACGGTGGTGGGATTCGGCGGCACCCGCGACCAAGTGACCGGCTATGTCAAAGTCGGCACCAACGGCAATGACAAGCCTCTGACCCTCAAACGCGCCTACATCTCCTGGCGCAACGTCTCGGCCGGACTCATGACCACCCTCGCCTGCGACCCCTACGCCGCCCAGCCACCGACAATCGACCCGCAAGGCCCCAACGGCGACATCAACACAGCCTCATACCAGCTGCGGTATGTCTCACCGAGCTATGGCGGATTCCGATTCGCGGCATCGATAGAGAAACCCTCGTTTTACAGCGCCAACGGCATATACCGCGGGAAAGACTACACCTCATGGTATGGACGGAAGGTCAACGCCGACGTAGACCAGCTGCTGCCCGACATCCCCATGTGGATCGAATACCAGAAGTCGGAGCAGAACCGTGTGCGCTTCACCGCCATACTGCGCAACTTCGCATACCAGGACATGGTCTGCCAGAAACGCCGCAACATCTTCGCCTGGGGCACCATGCTGTCGGGCAACTTCTCTTTCTACCAACCCTTGACATTCTACTTCCAGGCCGCTTACGGCAAAGGCATAGCCAACTACATCCAGGACCTCCAGGGCAAACCCCTCTCCTTCACCCCCAGCGGCGACGAGCTGGGCCGCATGCAGGCCAACCCGATGATGGGACTCGTCTTCGGCGCATCGTACAACGCGACCAAGAAACTGCAGTTCAATGTCGTCGGCTCATACGCCCGTATCTGGGACGTCGAGCCTTACGCGACATTCCAGGACGCGCCTGTGGCCGACGCCAACGGCCAGAGGGTGATGTCGGCAGGCAACGCCAACTACCGCTACGGCGTGTATTTGGCAGCCAACTGCTTCTACAGCTTCACCAGCTACCTGCAGATGGGCATCGAATATCTCTACGGACGGCGTGAGACCTACGGCCTGGGAGGAGCCAACGACTCCCGCATACAGACCCAGATAGCCCTCACATTCTGATGACACGGAGCGCGGGCCGCCCCGCCAGGGGGCGGACACCCGGCGACAAGAGCGCTGACATGAGTTTTTATCCTGTTTTGGAGCGATAGTTGCCCGAAATTCGCTAACTTTGCATGACAAAATCATGATTGAACGTATCGTCATTATAGACCAGGCCGACCCGGTCAGCTTCTACGGGGTCAACAACGCCAACATGCAGCTGATCCGCAACCTCTTCCCGAAGTTGAGGATGGCGGCCCGCGGCTCTGTCATTAAGGTCATCGGCGACGACGCCGAGACCGCCGAGTTCGAGAAGAAGATAAAGGAGCTCGAGGCTTTCTGCGCCAAGTACAACAAACTCACCGAAGAGGCAATCCTCGATGTCATCAAGGGTGACAAGCCCCGCGACATAAAGGGTGACGACGTGATCATCTACGGGGTCAACGGCAAACCCATATCGGCCCGCACCCCCAACCAGCAGAAACTCGTCGAGACCTTCCTGCGCAACGACCTGACATTCGCCCTCGGCCCGGCCGGCACGGGCAAGACCTACGTCGCCATCGCCTTGGCCGTCAGGGCGCTGAAAAACCGTGAGGTGAAGAAAATCATCCTCTCGCGCCCCGCCGTCGAGGCCGGTGAGAAACTCGGCTTCCTCCCGGGCGACATGAAAGACAAGATAGACCCCTATCTCCAGCCCCTGTATGACGCCCTGGAAGACATGATTCCGGCGGTGAAGCTCAAGGAGTACATGGAGACCAAGGTGATACAGATCGCCCCGCTGGCTTTCATGAGAGGACGCACCCTCAACGACGCGGTCATCGTCCTCGACGAGGCCCAGAACACCACCACCCACCAGATCAAGATGTTCCTCACCCGTATGGGCATGAACGCCAAGATGGTGATAACCGGCGACGCCACCCAGATCGACCTCCCCCGCTCAACCCAGTCGGGCCTCATCCAGGCCCTGCGCATCCTCCGCGACATCCCCGGCATCGGGAAAGTGGAGTTCGGCAAGAAAGACATCGTGCGCCACGCCCTGGTGCAGCGCATCGTCGAGGCATACGCCCGCGCCGACGAGGAGGAGAAAGCCAAAGGCCACGACCCCGACGGCCACACAGCCCCGACGGCCTGACGGCATACCCTCCGGCGACAATCTTTTGTGAAACATTCATTTCTTGACATATGGAAACCCTGCTGAAAACCAACTTCAACCTCCCCGGGCAGACCGCCGTCTACCACGGAAAAGTACGCGACGTCTACACCATCAACGACGACCTGCTGGCCATGGTGGCTACCGACCGCATTTCCGCTTTCGACGTGATTCTTCCCAAGGGAATACCCTTCAAAGGACAGGTAATCAACCAGATCGCCGCCTACTTCCTCCAGTCGACCGCCGACATCGTGCCCAACTGGCGCCTGGCCGACCCCGACCCGATGGTCACCGTCGGATACCGTTGCGAGGGATTCCCCGTGGAGATGATCATCCGCGGCTATCTCACCGGCTCGGCATGGCGCGAGTACGCCGCCGGAAACCGAGTGCTCTGCGGCGTGACGCTCCCCGAGGGCATGAAGGAGAACCAGAAATTCCCCGAGCCCATCATCACCCCCACCACCAAGGCCGCCGAAGGCCATGACGAGAACATCTCGCGCGAGGAAATCATCGCCCAGGGCCTGGTGTCTGAAGAGGACTACCGCCAGATGGAGGACTACACCCGCAAGCTCTTCGCACGCGGCTCTGAGATGGCCGCCGAGAAGGGACTCATCCTGGTCGACACCAAGTATGAGTTTGGCAAACGCGACGGCAAGGTGATTCTCATCGACGAGATCCACACCCCCGACTCCTCGCGCTACTTCTACGCCGAAGGCTACCAGGAGCGTTTCGAGAAGGGTGAGGCACAGCGCCAGCTCTCCAAGGAGTTCGTGCGCCAGTGGCTCATCGACCACGGATTCATGGGCAAGGAGGGGCAGACTGTTCCCGAGATGACCCCTGAATTCTGCCAGGAGGTATCACAGCGGTACATCGAGCTGTATGAACATATCACAGGCCTGAAATTCCAGCCCGCAGCCTCAGACAACCTCGAGAAGCGCATCGAGAAGAACCTGCTCGACTGTCTTGACAACCTCGCCGAATAAACGGCACGTCAAAACCGACACAGCCGAAACCCAATCCCTGACTGACTTTGGAAATCAAAGCCGAAAAGATAACCCCCTACGGGTCTGACCGCCCGAAAGGGGCGCAGGTCGAGGAGATGTTTGACAACATCGCCCCGGCCTACGACTTCATGAACCGGGCTATGACCCTGGGCATCGACCGGAGCTGGCGCCGCAAGGTGGTGAGAACCGCCGCGGCGGCAGCCCCCCGGGCGATACTCGACGTGGCCACCGGCACTGGTGACCTGGCCATACAGCTCGCCCGCGCCATTCCCGCCGCCACCGTCACCGGCATCGACCTCTCCGAGGGGATGCTCGCCGTGGGGCGGCGCAAGGTCGATGATGCCGGGCTCTCTGACCGGGTATCACTGATACAGGGCGACTGTCTCAGCCTCCCCTTCCCCGACGGCTCATTCGACATCGTGACCGCAGCCTTCGGAGTCCGCAACTTCGAGCATCTCGACAAAGGCTACGCCGAGATGGCGAGGGTGCTCCGTCCCGGAGGCAAGCTCATCGTCCTCGAACTGTCAGTGCCCTCATCCCCGCTTGTCAGGCCATTCTACCGCCTCTACACCCGTGGAGTAATCCCGATGCTCGGCCGCCTGGTGTCAAGCGACTCCCGCGCCTACTCCTACCTCCCGAAGTCAATCGCCGCAATGCCCCGTGGCGTGAAAATGCTCTCTCTCATGGAGAGGGCCGGACTGACCGACTGCGCCCTGCGCCCGCTGACACTCGGTGTAAGCTCCATTTACACCGGGCTGAAAGCCTGACAGGGCAACAAAACCATCTATTCCTTCAATGCAATGAAAATTCTCCAGAGCCTTTGTGCCGCCGCCTTGACAATGCTACCCGCCGCCGCGGGAGCCGCCGACCTCCTCCCGGCCATGACCTCCGCCACCGATGGCGGGGCCGTGGTCAACAGCCCGTCAGCATCGGGCTACGCCGAACGCGCGCGGCTGATGATTGACGACGGCAACTACCGGGGGGCCGCCGACCAACTGAGGAAAGCCCTGTCGCTCGACCCGCTTGGAATTGACGGGGGAGCCGGACGGGAAGCCGCCGAATACTGGCTTGCCGTGGCCTGCGCCCATATCCCCGGTGAGGACGCGACCGGGATGTTCTCGGCGTTCCTGGAGAAATATCCCGCATCCCCCTACCGCGAGAGGGCGTTGCTCGGGCTGGCCGGAACCCTGCGCGAACAGTCAGACTATGTTGCGGCCCTCGAGGTCTACCGCTCAATCGACCCCGACGCGCTATGCTCCGCCGACGCCGACGAGGAAGCCCTCGGCGAGGCTTTCTGCCTGATGAAATTCGCCCGTTACGATGAGGCGAAAGCCCTCTGCGAGCCGCTGCTCAACGGCCCGCGTGCCAACGAGGCCCGTTTCTACCTCGCATACATCGATTATGTGGAGGGGAGATACCGCGACGCGCTCGTCGGGTTCTCCAAGGTCAACTATGCAAAAGGCGCGCCGGTCGACAAGACCCCGTATTACATGGCCCAGCTGTACTACATGACCGGGAATTACACCGACGCCCGTGACCTGGCCGCAATGTGCCTGCTCAGCAATCCGCCGGCTGAATATGACGCGGAGCTGCGACGTGTCTACGGCGAGTCGCTCCATGAGCTGGGCGACACCCCCGGGGCCATACCCTACCTCAAAAGATATTACGACGCTGTCGAGGAGCCGCGCCCCTCGGCCTGCTACATACTCGGAGTCGACGCTTACGACCACGGTGACTACAAGGAGGCCGTCAGGCTGCTGACACAGGCCGTGTCTGAAAGCAATGCCATGGGGCAGTCGGCCTACCTCTACCTCGGCCAGAGCTACATGCGCATAGGCAACTTCGACGCGGCCCTGCTCGCCCTCGACCGGGCTGTCAGGAACAACTACGCCCCCAAGACCACCGAACTGGCCTCGTACAACTACGCCGTGGCGACGGCCAACGGCGGCAAACTGCCGTTTGGCTCATCGGTCACCCTCTTCGAGAGTTTCCTGCGCAATTATCCCGACTCGGATATGGCTCCCGCCGTGGCCGACTACATCATCAGCGGATATATCACCGACAACAATTACGGGGCCGCCCTGCGCGCCATAAACGGCATAAAGAACCCCTCCGACAAAATCCTCGCCGCCAAGCAGAAGGTACTTTACATGCACGGCACCAGGCAGCTGCAGGCCGGCCGCCCCGACGAGGCCATCGCCTGCCTGACCGAAGCCCGTTCGCTAGGCCGCTTCTCCGGGGAACTCGCCTCGGAGTCGACCCTCTGGCTCGGCGAGGCGCAATACCGCAAGGGTGACTACCAGGCCGCCGTGAAGAGCTACAACTCATTCCTGCGCGAGACCCCGGCCTCAAACCCCAACCATTCGCTGGCCCTGTATGACATGGCCTACGCGCGTTTCGCGCTGAAAGATTTCCCCGAGGCGGCCCGCTACTTCAACAGCTACCTGTCGTCGCTCCGACAGGGGAAGACTCCCGCCGAGGTGACCGCCCTGAAAGCCGACGCTTACAACCGCCTGGGCGACTGCGCCTACTACGCCGCCGACTTCCAGGGAGCGGCCGTGCAATACGACAAGGCCATAGAGGCCGCACCGCAATCGGCCGACTACCCGATGTTCCAGACAGCCATAATGAAAGGACTTGTCCGCGACCACAAGGGAAAAATCGAGAGCCTCGACGCTATGATGAAGCGTTTCCCCTCATCGGCCCTTATCCCGTCGGCTCTGCTCGAGACCGGCGAGAGCTACACCGAACTGGGCGACAACGCCAAGGCCATATCGACCTACACTTCGCTCTCGCGCCGTTACCCCTCCACCGCCCAGGGACGGCAGGGCGCGCTGCTGCTGGCCATCGCCCGCCTCAACAGCGGCGACACCGACCGCGCCACAGAGGCTTACCGCCATGTGATTTCCACCTACCCCACCTCCGAGGAGGCCCGCGCGGCGGCCGAAGACCTCAAGCATGTCTACGCCGACCGTGGCGAGATTGGGGAGTACACACGTTTCCTCGCCTCGGTGCCCGACGCGCCGAAACTGGAGCAGGGTGAAATCGCCGCCCTACAGCTCGAAAGCGTCGAGAAAGCATACGAGGCCGGCAGGGACAACGACGCGGCGCGTCTGGCCGGCGAACTGCTGCAGTCTTTCCCTGACTCGCCGCAGGCGGTCGACGCGCTGGCAATCCTGGCCGAGGTCAAAGAGAAACAGGGGAAACCCGCCGAAGCCCTCGACGCATACCGCCGCCTGGCCGACAAGGCTTCCAACGAGATTGATGTCAACAACGCCCGTATGGGCATACTCCGCCTAAGCCGCGACCTCGGCAGCGACGAGGCCGTGCTTGAGACCGCCAGTCAGCTGCTCGAATCATCATCGCTCGGCAACGACGACCGCAACGAGGTGTTGCTCGCAAAGGCCCTTTCGCTGCGCAACACCGGCAACAATACCGAGGCCGAGACCATACTCGCCTCCCTGGCCGCCAACCCCGAGACACTTCCCGGAGCGAAAGCCTCATATTACCTCGCCCAAGGCTACTTCGACCGGGGCAAGACCGCCGACGCCCTCCGCCAGGTAAACAGCCTCATCGACTCAAACACCCCGCAGGAATACTGGCTCGCGCGCGGCTTCATCCTCCTGAGCGACATCAAGCGCGTACAGGGTGAATCATTCGAGGCTGACGAATACCTCCGTTCGCTGCGCGACAATTATCCCGGCGAGGAAGCCGACATCTACCAGATGATTGACAGCCGTCTGTCGAAATGACCCGGCCAACACGCGAGAACGTAATGAAACGTAGAACGAGCCAAACACCGACTGCAATGAAACTCCGACATATACTTTCACTGGGATGCGTCGTGGCCGCCGCCGCGACAGCCACGGCCCAGGACCTCAACAAGGAAATCACCATAGACCGCGACATAGTGCCGACACAGCGCGCCGCCGCCCGCCCGGTGGTGTTTCCCGGCGTGACCGCCCCCGCCGTCACACCTGTCAGACTCGATATGGAGGAGAGCCGTGGAGCCTCCCCCCTCTCCCCATCGCTCGGCTTTTTCGAACCGGCCCGGGACGCAGGCATGTTCCCCCCGACCCCATGGCGCGGATATGTCGACCTCGGATATTTCCCCATAGTCGACATAGGGGTATCGGCCGGCTACGCCATCCTTGACAGCGAGGCCACCAGACTCAACATCTGGCTCCAGGCCGACTCCCGCTCCTACAAGGGGAAAGGCGCGACCATATGGGACACCCCCGGGTATGAGGATTTCAATTGGAAGACCTTTGACATCTCAGGGGGACTCGGCTTCTCGCAGAAATTCGGGAGCCACAACCTGCTGAACGTGTCGACCGACCTGGCATACGGCTGCCACTCGATGCCCGCCCTCTGGCACACCGCCGCGGCTGAAGCCTCGGATGAAACCACCGGCGACATGCCATCATACAGCCTCGGCAACCTGCGCTGGAACATCGACGGCGACTTCACAGGCCGCGCCTCAGACAGCTTCACCTATGGGGTGGGCGCGGGTGCAGGGATATACCACAACCGCAGCCAGGAACTGATGTGGAACGCCTCCCCGGCCGCCGAGATTCCGATGCCAGTGAATGAGACATCTTTCCGTTTCGACGCGTGGATGCGCCATGAGGTGTCGGGCAACGCCGCCGTCAGATTCAATGTCGACGGCGACATGCAACATCTCAACACCTTCCGCACCCCCGAAATGATGCTGGCCGGAATCGAAGGCACTGACATTGCCCGCCCGGCGGGGAAGACCATCGGCAAAGTCGACTTTATCCCCGCCTTCGAGTACAACGGCGGCAGCTTCTACGGCAAAATCGGTGCCCGCCTGGGGCTTTCGCTAAATTCCGGCGACAGCTTTCACATCGCCCCTGACATCATGCTGGGGATAAACCCCGACGCGAAATTCGGCGCATGGCTGAAACTCGGCGGAGGCACCCGCCTCAACACCCTCGAAAGGATGGCCCAGACCAGCCGCTACGCCGACCCGAGGGTGGCCTACGGACTGTCTGACATCGCAATCGACGGCCAGCTGGGATTGCGTGTAGGCCCGTTCAAGGGGGCGTCGCTCACCCTCACCGCCGACTACGCCGCCGCCAACGACTGGCTGATGCCTTTCCAGCAGACCGACGGCCACAATCTCTACAACCTCTTCACTCCAGGCAGAATCCGTTCATGGAAACTCGGAGCCGCCATCGACTGGCAGTTCAGCCCCTGGCTGACCGTGGCCCTCTCATATGACTTCGCCCCCGGAAGCGACAAGGCCGACAACGCCTGGCTCTACTGGGCCGACCGCGCCCGCCACGTCATCGGGGCAAGCGTCTCGGTCAGCCCCCTCTCACCACTGACCATCGACCTGGGATTCACCGGCCGCCTCGACCGCAGGCAGGCCATCGCCTCGGTCGGAGGACTCGAGTATCTCAACAGCCAGGATTACATCGTGACCGAAGGCTACACCGGCACCTACGACCTGGGCGACCTGACCAACCTCTGGGCCGGTGCGTCATGGCGGTTCACCCCGGCGCTGACAGTCTTCGCGCGGTTTGACAACATCCTCGACAAGCATTCGTCGCTGGTGTTTGACATTCCCGCCCAGGGATTCACCGGACTCTTCGGGGTAGGTTACAAATTCTGATTCACGACCAAATCCACAATTACCAGTCACCCCGATGTTCAAGCCACGACTGCTGCGCGAGACCGCAGAAATCGCCCTGACCGAAATCAAACGCCATATCGAGCCGAAGATGACAGAGGAGTTCTCGCTCCGCCGTGTCTCGGCCCCCCTATACCTCCCAGTCGCCTCGGGGCTCAACGACCCCGGCGAGGCGGTGAGGTTCACAATGCCCTCCACCGGCGAAGAGGTGGAGATAGTGCGCGGCCTCAACCGCTGGCTGCGCTCCCAGCTCATACGCTACGACATAGCACCGGGATTCGGGGTGTTCACCGTGATGAACGCCCTGCGCCCCGACCAGCCCGAGACCGCCACCACCTCACCCCACCTCGGGGCATGGGCGTGGCAACAGGTGGTCGACCCCGACCATGCCGGCATCGACCATCTCGCCGCCACAGGCAAGCGGCTCTACACCCTGCTCCAGCAGACCGAGGAGATGATACTGCAGCGGTTTCCCCACCTTGAGCGCACTTTGCCGCAACGTTTCGTGGTGGTCGAGGAGTCGGAACTCACCGCCCGGCAGCCCGACGCCTCCACCGACCGCCGCACCTACGAGTACCTGCACGAGCATCCCAACCGCGCGTTGCTGCTGGTCGACGAGAGGTTGCGCTCACGGCTTTCGGTCTGGAATCCCGTGGTGGGCTGCCCGTTGCCCGTCGCCGAGACATCGATAGACCTGTCACTCCCGGTCGGATCAATCGGGGGCAACATCCTGCGTGACCAGCTCGCGATGCAGATTCTCCACCAGCCCCACCTGCTGCGCTGACCCCCGATTCGCCACGCGCGAAACCAGGGCCGACAGCCCTGGGATTGTGCCATATCGGATTTTTTGCGTAATTTTGCCCCACAAAAAAGAGAATCAGCCTAATATGCGTATCGACATACTGACAGTCCTCCCCGAGATGTTCGACTCCCCTCTGGGATGCTCAATACTCAAACGCGCCCAGACCAAAGGGCTCGCGGAGTTTCACGTCCACAACCTCCGCGACTACACCACCAACAAGCACCGCAAGGTGGATGACTACCCCTTCGGCGGGGAAGCCGGGATGGTGATGCAGGTCGAGCCTATCGACCGTTGCATATCCTCCCTGAAAGAGCAGCGCCACTATGACGAAGTGATTTTCACCTCACCAGACGGCGAGCGGTTTGACCAGCCGATGGCCAACCGCATGTCGCTGATGGAGAACATCATAATCCTCTGCGGCCACTACAAGGGGGTTGACTACCGTGTGCGCGAACATCTGATCACAAAAGAAATCTCAATCGGCGACTATGTCCTCACCGGGGGGGAGCTGCCGGCGATTATCATCTCCGACGCCATCGTCAGGGTGATTCCCGGCGTGCTGGGCGACGAGCAGTCGGCCCTGAGCGACTCATTCCAGGACAACCTCCTCTCGGCCCCCGACTACACCCGTCCCGCCGACTACAACGGCTGGCGAGTGCCTGACATACTCCTGTCGGGCCACGAGGCCAAAATCGCCGAGTGGCGACATGAGCAGTCACTCGAGCGCACCCGCCGCCTGCGCCCCGACCTCCTGAAATAATGCAGGAACTATAAAGAGGGGTCTCACAGATTAAACAGATGCCATCCGGGAGCGTTACTGTCCGGATGGCATCTGTTTAATCTGTGGAATCTGTGAGACCCCTTATGAGACCTCTAAATTGAATCTGTGGGAAATATTATTTGACCGTGACGGTCAGCTCGGCGGCTTTCACTCCGGGAGCCGTGGCGCGGAAACGGAGGGTGCCGGGGGTCTTGGCGCTGCGTGCGATGGCGGTGGCCGCGCCGCTGAACAGCTTCATCTCGGGATTCTGGAACGGCAGCACACATGTCGGGTCGCCGTTGGCTGTCGCCTCGAAAGAGCCGGCCCCGTCAACCTTGAATTTCACCATGCGGTTGTCTGTGGGGACAATGTTGCCATCCTTGTCGGCCACCTGGACGGTGACATACAGCAGGTCGTCGCCGTTGGCCTCAAGAGACTCGCGGTTGGGTGTCAGCACCAGGTGATGGGGTTTCCCGGCGGTCTTGACAACCTTCTCGGCTGCGGCGTTGCCATCCTTGTCATAAGCGACAACCTTCACCTCTCCCGGCTCGTAGATGGTCTCCATCCACATCAGGCGGTAACGGTTCTGGGCGGTGGAGTCGTTTTTCTCACGCACACCCTGGCTCTTGCCGTTGATGAAAAGCTCTGCTTTGGGGAAATTGGTATAGACTATCACCGGGGTCACCTGCCCCTCGCGCCCCTTCCAGTTCCAGTGGGGGAGGATGTGTAGGGTGGTGTCGGCCTTGTTCCACTGCGAGCGGTAGAGGTAGAAGCGGTCTTTGGGCAACGACGCAAGGTCGATGATGCCGAAGACAGAACTGTGGCTCGGCCACGCGTCGGTATCGTAAGGCGACGGTTCGCCCAGATAGTCGAAACCGGTCCAGACAAACTGGCCCAGCACCCACTCGTGGTCGTCGTCGCGGGCGAAATCGAGGTCAGGGATGTTTGACCAGTAACAAGTCTCGGTGTCGTAGCTGCTCGACTGGTTGTCGGGGTGCATCTCGGTGTGGTGGCCATCCTCGCCGGGGAAGACCACGGGGAAATGGTACACGCCGCGCGACGACACGGTGGAGGCGGTCTCAGAGCCAAGCACAAGCTGCTGGGGGAGCTTGGCGTAGACCGAGTCGTAATACTGGGGCTTGTAGTTGAAGCCCGGGATGTCGAGGGCGGCGGCGAAACCATTGTCGACCACCGACCCTATCTGGTCCATTCCGCAGGTCACAGGACGGGTTGGGTCAAGACGATGGACAAGTCCCTGGAGCATCTGCAGCTCCTGCATTCCGACCTCGCCCCACTGTGACGGCACCTCGTTGCCTATCGACCACATCACCACCGAGGGATGGTTGCGATACTGCTCCACCATGTTGGTGATGTCTTTTTCGGCCCATTCGTTGAACACCGAGCCATAGCCGTTGGGTGATTTCGGACGGAATCCCCAGTCGTCAAACGGCTCCACCATCAGCATCACACCCATCTCGTCGCAAAGCTCGACAAGCTCGGGGGCAGGCATGTTGTGGGAGGTGCGGATGGCGTTGACACCCATGTCCTTCAGAAGCTCGATCTGATGACGGAGGGCCGAGCGGTTGACAGCCGCCCCGAGCGGGCCGAGGTCGTGGTGGTTGCAGACACCCTTGAATTTCGTGGGCTCGCCATTGAGGAAGAATCCCTTGGAGGGGATGTACTCCAGCGAACGGATGCCGAAACGGGTTGTGTAGGTGTCGGCCAACTTGCCGTCGACCGACAGGGTCGTCACGGCGCTGTAAAGGGCCGGGGAGGCGGGGCTCCACAGCTCAGGACGGTCGACAAGGAAGTTCTGGGCGAACTCCTGGCCTCGGGCGATGTATGTCGAGTTGTCAGAGGCCACCTCCTTCCCCGCGGGGGAGTAAATGACCGTCTTGACATCCACCTTCTCCCCGTAGGGCCACTCCTGCGACTGCCGGGCACCGTCGATGCGCAGCCTGAGATTGACCGAGGCATACTCTTCCGAGACCTTGGGGGTGGTCACATAAGTGCCCCACACAGGGACATGCACCCTGCCGGTCTCCACCAGATGCACATTGCGGTAAAGCCCCGCGCCGGGATACCAGCGGGAAGCCTGCTCATAATTCTCCAGCTCCACCACCAGGTCATTCTTGCCCGGATGTATGTCGGAATTGTCAAGATTGATGTAAAACGAGTTGTAACCGTAGGGCCACATGCCCACCTCCTTGCCGTTGAGCTTCACTTTGGAATTGCTCATCGCGCCGTCGAATATGAGCGTGAAGGCGCGTCCGGCCGTGTCGGGAATCTCGATTGAGGTGCGGTAGGTGCCCTTTCCGATGAAAGGGAGTCCGCCGGTGCGTCCGGTTTTGAGGGTCTTCTCCTTCTCGCCGTTCTGCTCCACGGCCACCACCTGCAGGTCATTGTCCCTGTCGAAGGGGCCGTAGATGGCCCAGTCGTGAGGCACCCTCACCTGCTGCCATTCCTTGGCGTCGGCCTCGGCCCCCTTTGAGAACTGCCACCCCTCGTTGAGGGTCGTGACCGATCTCTGGGCATAGGCCGAGAAGGCGGCCGCGCCCAACGTAAGCGCAAAAAGATTGCGTAAGTTTCTCATGATGTCTCTATGTTGATTTGTCTTTGGTTTAATTTTGGTATTCCTGGTACGACAAGCGATGTCCTTGGTTTAATACGGGAATCAACGCCCGATGTTATGTGTAATGCATTTGATTCGTCAAATATTTCACAAAATTAACAAATCCCCGCGAATACACCATCTTCCCGTGAGGAAATTCAATCCATGAACACAAACCATACGGCGAGAACCAGGCAGACGAAAGCTGCTAAGTGGTTCCAATGGAGCGGCTCTCCCTTGAAGAAGACCACCGTGAACAGGGTGAAGACAATCAGCGTGACTGCCTCCTGAATAACCTTGAGCTGCATCAGCGAGAACGCGCCGCCATTGCCCTGGAACCCCATCCGGTTGGCCGGCACCTGGCATGTATACTCCAGCAGGGCTATCCCCCACGACACCAGTATGACTACATACAGCGGGGTGTTGGAGGTGAACACCTTCATCTCCTGTAGTTTCAGATGGCCATACCACGCGAAAGTCATAAATATGTTGGATATCACAAGGAGGATAACGGTCAGCCAGGCATTCATAAGACGGGTTTTCGGGTTGTTTTTGGATAAATTTCATGCAAAAGTAGCAAAAAGTTGCGAAAAAATTTGGATGATTCAAAAATAGTGCGTACCTTTGCATCGCTTTTGGAAATCAAGCCACTGCCTGAGGCTCTCCTGAAGAGCCGGGAAGTCAATAGAGACAGACCCGCGAAAGCTTGACGGCAGCGTAAAAACAGTTTGATTGCTTCGAATCGGGGTGTAGCTCAGTTGGTTAGAGTACGCGTCTGGGGGGCGTGAGGTCGCTAGTTCGAGTCTAGTCACCCCGACAAAAGCAAAAGAGTTGGAAATGAAGGAGTAATCCTCGATTCCAACTCTTTTTTTATTCCCTGTCTGGATGTCGACGGCCCGATATGGCATTGCCAGGCCGCCTGACACATTCCCTCATCATCATCAACGCAGATATTACTATGGCGAAAACAGGCGACATCGTCAGGTTCCTCAGCTCGACAGGCGGAGGACGGATTGTTAGAATCGACGGGCAGATTGCCCATGTCGAGGAGGAAGACGGCTTCGAGACCCCCGTCTTGCTGAAAGAGCTCGTGGTGGTGACACCCGCGGGCGAGACAGCCTCGGGCCGCGACGCATTCGGCGGCACGGCCCAGGCGGCCCAGCGCAAGGAGGCCGAACGGCAGTCAAAGTTAGTGGCCACGAAAATGCCCGAGGCGGAGAAGCCCGCACGCGTGGAGGAGACCCCCACAGGCGACAAAATCAACCTCGTGCTTGGTTTCCAGCCGGTTGAGATAAAACATCTGTCGACCACCACCTACGAGGCATACCTGGTCAACGACTCCAACTATTTCCTCTACTTCACCTTCCTGTCGAAAGCCGACGGCGACAAAGGCTGGACCACCCGCTTCGCCGGAGTCGTGGAGCCCAACATACAGTTCTTCCTGGAGGAGCTTGACCGCGACCAGGCCGGAAGGCTCGACCGCGTGGCGGTGCAGTATGTGGCTTTCAAGCGCGACAAGAAGTTTCAGCTCAAGGCCCCGGTGGCGGTTGAGCGTCCTATGGATGTCACCAAGTTCTTCAAGCTCCATTGCTTCCATGACAACCCCTATTTCGACACCCCCGTGATCGCGGTAGACATCGTGAAGAACGACATCCCCCAGCGGCCCATGGTGTTCGACTCCTCATCGCTCGAGGACGCCATGAGGCAGAAACGCGCCGAAGACCGCAGGCCAACGCGCCAGCCGGTGAAGAAACGCGAGCCCGCCAAGGATGGCCCGCTGGTCATCGACCTCCATATCAGCGAACTGCTCGACGACACCCGGGGGCTGTCAAACGCCGACATCCTCAACCTGCAGGTCGACACCTTCCGCAAGGTGATGGACGAGAACCTCCGCAACGCCGGAAAGAAGATAATCTTCATCCACGGCAAGGGGGAGGGGGTGCTGCGCCAGGCCCTCATGAAAGAGCTCAACTACCGCTACAAGGGACATGACATACAAGACGCCTCATTCCGCGAATACGGCTACGGGGCGACACAAGTGACAATCCGCCACCATTGACCATATGATAATCTATTTCACCGGCACCGGCAACTCGCGCCTCGTGGCCGAGCGGCTACACGAATGCTACCACCCCGACGACACGCAGCGCGACAAGCTTTACTGCCTCGAGGGTGACCGCCTGCTTCACCCCGGGCGGCAGCTGCTCGAGACCGCCGACGGCTCGCTCGTCATATGGGTCTTCCCAGTCTACAGCTGGGGAGTCCCCCCGGTAGTGCTGCGCTTCATCGACAAAGTGAGGTTCAAAGGGGCTGAGAAGGCACGACACTACATGGTCTGCACTTGCGGCGACGATGTCGGCCGCACCGATGACCAGTGGCGCCACCACATAGGCCGCCGGGGCTGGACTCCCCGGGGCGCCTTCTCGGTGACGATGCCCAACACATATGTGTGCATGAAAGGATTCGACGTGGACTCACCCGACATCGAGGCCGGCAAACTGGCCGCGATGCCCGGGCGTGTGGAGGAGATACGCCGCGCAATCGACCGGGGATTCGCCGACAGCGACCTCATACGCGGCAGCTGGGCCTGGTGGAAGACCAACCTGGTCTACGGCCTCTTCCGGGCCTTCAAGATGTCGCCCCTGCCATTCCGGGCCGATCCGGAGCGATGCACCTCCTGCGGACTGTGCGCGCGACAATGCCCGATGCTCAACATCAAGCTCAAAGACCGCCGCCCGCAATGGGGCCCGGCATGCGCAATGTGTCTGCGCTGCTACCACCATTGCCCCGTCAAGGCCATCGCATACGGCAAGGAGACCGACGGCAAAGGTCAATACAAGCTCCCCGCCGACTTCTGACCCCGACTGCAACTACCTAACGGTCAGCCACACCAAGGCTGGCCGTTAACGCTATTTAACATGCGTGTTAAGCCCAAAAAGCCTAACTTTGCAAAACCGGAGGCCAAGGCGACCACCGCATCCTCCCGGCCATGAAAATGTCACAACGCATATCTTACCATACATCTAATTTCAACCATCACTGCAAATGAAATCATTCACCAAAGCGGCCATCTGACTCTGCGTGGCCGCCTCGATGTCACTGAGCGCCAACGCCATCGGCTGGCCCGCCGACTACGAGGGCGTAATGCTCCAGGGATTCTACTGGGACTCATACCAGGACACCAAATGGACCAACCTTGAAAGCCAGGCCGACGAGCTGAGCCAGTATTTCAAGCTCATCTGGATTCCCAACAGCGGATTCTGCGGAGGCAGCAACAACATGGGATACATGCCCATCTACTGGTTCACCAACCACAACTCATCTTTCGGCACCGAGGCGCAGCTCATCTCCATGATCAACACCTTCAAGGCGAAAGGCACCGGGATGATAGCCGACGTGGTGATCAACCACCGAAACGGCAAATCCAACTGGACCGACTTCCCCGCCGAGGAGTGGAACGGCCAGACATGGTTTATCGGCACGGATGGAATCTGTCGAAACGACGAGGTGGCCAACGCATCGGGGCAGGCCAAGCCAACCGGCAACTACGACACCGGCGACAACTTCGACGGCGCGCGCGACCTCGACCACACCAACGCAAACGTGCAGAACAACTGCAAGAACTACTGCAAGGCCCTGCTCGAGAAATACGGCTACACCGGTTTCCGTTACGACATGGTCAAGGGCTACAGCGGCCAGTACAACAAAATATACAACCAGTATTCCCGCCCGACATTCTCCGTGGGTGAATACTGGGACGCAAGCTACGACGCGGTGGCAGCCTGGATAGAGGCCACCGGCAAGGAGTCGGCGGCGTTTGACTTCCCCGGCAAATACGCCATCAACGAGGCATTCTCGTCAAACGACATGTCCAAGCTCGTCTGGAAGGCCAACGGCACCACAGACCAGCCCGCCGGAATGATCCACTTCGGATACAGCCAGTATGCCGTCACCTTCGTCGACAACCATGACACCTACCGCGACGGCTCGAAGTTCAACGGCAACGTGGTGGCCGCCAACGCATTCATCCTCATGAGCCCCGGCACACCCTGTGTCTTCCTCCCCCACTACAAAGCCAACAAAGCCGCCATACAGACCCTCATCAACATCCGCAACGCCGTCGGCATCCACAACAACTCGGCCGTCAATGTGCTGCAGGCCTCACGCGACTGCTACATGGCCGAGGTGACCGGCAAGAACGGCAAGGCCGTGGTCAAGATAGGCTCGGCCATGGCGTCGCCCGCCGGCTACTCCGACAGCGACATCAAGGCCTCAGGCAACGGCTACTGCGTGTGGACAAAGACCGCAGTCCAGGGTGGCGGAGGCGGAGGCGGCCAGACCTCGTCGGCCCCCTCAAGCCTCTACCTCATAGGCAACCTTGCCCAAGGCTCATGGCAGACCAACGTTGGGGTGACCATGACCAAGGAGGGCGACAAGTTCACCGCCGACAACGTCGAGCTGGTGGCCGTCACCGGTGAGACCAAGGCATTCTTCACATTCGTCACCGCCCTCGGCTCGACAGGCGCGTCGACCGAATGGGACACCACCATCAACGGCAGCGACCGCTACGGCGCGGCCACCAAAGACGCTCCCGTCTCGGTTGGCGGCTCAGCCGCGATGAAACTCTTCGCAGCCGGGGTCGACGCCTCATCGGCCTACTCATGGGGCATCGAACCGGGCAAATACTCCATCACCGCCGACTTCGCCAGCATGACAATCACCATCGCACCTGCCGGACAGGGCGGTGGAGGCGGCGGCCAGGGTAGCGCCGACACCCCCGCACAGCTCCACATACTGGGCAACCTCGAGGGCGCAAGCTGGCTGACCGACCAGGGTGTGACGATGACCAAGGAGGGGGACTGCTTCGTGGCCAGGAACGTGACCCTCACCGCTCCCGCCGAGTCGACCGACGGCTCATGCTACTTCACATTCGTCACCGCGATGGGAGCAGACTGGGACGCTGTCAACATGGGCGGCGACCGCTATGGCGCGCCCTCCAAGGATCTCCCCCTCAGCCCCGGCGTTGAAGGACCGATGAAGAAATACACCCTCAACGTCGACGCCTCATCCGCCCAGTCTTGGAAGATTCCCGCAGGCACCTACGACATCACCGCCGACTTTGCCAAGATGACCGTCAAGGCCGCCGTGGCGCAGAGCGGTGTCGAGGTGACAGTGGCCGACACAGATGAGGCCGCCCCGGTCTACTACAACCTCCAGGGTGTACGCGTGGCCGAACCCGAGGCAGGGCTCTACATAGTGGTGCGCGGCTCCAAGGTGACCAAGGAATATGTCCGCTGACGGCTGACAGTCCTTAAGCACAACTGGCAACTCACACGGATGCCATCCGGATGTCAATCCCATACGAGGATTCCATCAGGATGGCATCCGTCACTCTTTCGGGCCGCGCGGCAGGATGAAAGCCCCGGGATTTTTTGACCGGATGGCAATTTATTCGTAGATTTGTGTTGAAATCCAAAAACACATCCACCACAAGTGTTACAGATACAGAAAGCTTCGGCAGGCTCAGGCAAGACCTTCGCCCTGACACGCCAATACATAACCATGCTCCTTGGCCACCGCGACGCGTCGGGGAGGCCCCGCCTTTACTCAGGCTCTGACTACGGTTTCCTCAAGCCCAAGCCCCATGGCCGCATCCTCGCCATCACATTCACCAACAAGGCGACCCAGGAGATGACCACCCGCATCATAAAGGAGCTGAGCCTCCTGAGCGAGGCTGACGGGAAAGGCAGCGGCCACCTTGAATACCTGACGAAGCTCTACGCCACCGACGCGGCCCGGATTTCGGAGGCCGCCAGGCGCGCCCTGGCCGACCTGCTCTTCAACTTCTCGTGGTTCAACGTCTCGACCATCGATTCATTCTTCCAGAATGTGTTGCGCATCTTCACCCGCGAGCTCGACCTGCCAGAGACCTTCAACCTTGAGATCGATGACCGTTACCCTGTGGCCGTCGCCATCGGCGAGATGCTCGGCTCAATAAACCTCTCCCCCTCATCACGCGACAAGGAGGGGGCCACCCGCCTGAGGATGTTGCGCAGTTGGCTCAGAAGCTATATGGACACCCTCATCGAGGAGGGGGCCAACGCAAACCTGCTGGCCCGGTCGTCAAGAATCAACCGGGCGCTCACCACCACCATCTCTTCCCTGCGCGGGGAGTCGTTCAAGACCAACAGCCGCGAAATCCTCGACTACCTCTCAGACCCCGAGCGGATAGGACGCTTCGCCCGAGGGCTTTCCGGCTCGCTGACCAGACTGAAAGACAGCGTGGTGGAGGCCGCGGCAGGGTTCATGGGGCTGGAGGAGGCAGAATGGCTCCCCAAGTCCCTGAGGGAAGACTACCTGGAACGATGGGCCAACGGCGACTTCTCATTCTCACCCTTCGGCGGCAGCGGACGCAACACACTGCCCAACGCCATACAGCCCGGGGGGAAACGTCACAACAAACTGCCCAAGGGAGCGGTGTGGAGCGACGACATCGACAACCTCCTGGTCAGGGTGCTGAGCCTCGGGATGAGTTACTTCGAGAATGAGCAGTTTTACAACGTCTTGCGCCGCCAGATCTACCTGCTGGGGCTTTTCTCTGAGGCTTGCCGCCATATCGAGGAATACTGCCGCGACAACGAAGCGTTTCTTCTGGGCGACACCAACTCGTTGCTTCGAAAGGTGATATGCGAGGCCGAGGCTCCGTTTGTCTACGAGCGCATCGGCTACATGATCAACCACTTCCTGATAGATGAGTTCCAGGACACATCCGAGATGCAATGGGACAACCTCAGCCCGCTGGTCATGGAGAGCATGTCGCGCGACAACGACAACCTCATCATCGGCGACGAGAAGCAATGCATCTACCGTTTCCGCAACTCCAACCCCGAGCTCCTCGGCTCGAAGGTCGAGGACTCAATCGGGGGGCGGTTCGGGCAAGACAAAGTGAGCGTCGGCGGCACGACCATCGACCAGAACACCAACTGGCGCAGCTCGCGGGAGGTGGTGATGTTCAACAACTCCCTGTTCGCCTGCCTCGCCAGGCTTGCCGACCGGGGGATGGCCATACCTATGGCCACCGCCACCTACTCAGGCCTCATCCAGCAGGTGGCCGCGAAAAACCTCGGCTTCCACGGATATGTAAAGATACTTTTCGGCCCGGAAAAAGATTTCATCCCCGACCCGCAGGAGCCTCCGTCGCCCGAGTCCATTCCGGCCAAGGGGGTGGCGACCTGGACCGAGGATGACATCCTGCGTCGGCTCGGCGCGGAGATAGACCGGCAGCTCACGTCCGGATACCATCCTCGCGACATCGCGGTGCTGGTGCGCACCCACGCCCAGGGGCAGGCGGTCATCTCCTACCTGCTCGACCTGATGCGCGACAGCTCCTGGGCCCACGGCCATGTCGACATAATCTCGTCTGACGCACTCGAAATCTCGACATCATCAGCCGTGCAGCTCGTCATAGGCATCCTCCGGCTGACCACCACCCCGCAATATGTGGTCGACACCTCGCGCGAGCCTGAAGATGGCAGGCCGGTGATGAAACCCAATCCAGAGTTTCTCCGCAACCGCCTGATCCACCGCTACGAGCTGTGTGTCTTTGACCAGACCGAGGTCACCGGGCCTGACGGGGAGCCCGCCTTGGATGACGAAGGCAACCCCTTGCGCCGCCGCCTTACCCCGGAAGAGGCCCTGATGAAAGCGGTGGCCGCGACAGCCCCGCTCCCCGGCGAGCCCAACCCCGACCCCCTGCAGCAACAGCTCGACAGCGAGTCATCCAAGGCCGGGGAGATGGACTGCCCGAGCCTCTTCGCCATCACTGAGCGGATAATCCGCGACTATGTGCCCGAGGAGTCGCGGCGTGAAGAAGCCGCCTTCCTGGCCGCCTTCCAGGACCTTGTGACCGACTTCGAGGAGCGGGGCGACACCGACGTGGAGAGCTTCCTGAAATGGTGGGACAGCCGTGGACGCTACGCCACCCTCCCGGCTCCCGAAGGGATGGACGCGATAAACGTGATGACCGTCCACCAGTCGAAAGGGCTGGAATTCGGCTGTGTGCATCTGCCCTTCTGCTCCAACGCCCTGGTCAAATATGACGGCGAAGACTGGTACAGGCTCGACCGCGAGGCATTCCCAGGCATTGCGTCCGAGGATGTCCCCCCACTTATCCCGCTGAAAAACCGCGCCTCCAACGCCAAGCTGCCGATGCTGGCCCCACAGACCCAGCGTTACGCCCAGTTGCAGATGGTCGACGGGATAAACGTGGCCTATGTGGCGTTCACCCGCGCGGTGAGCGAGCTGACGGTATACGCCGACCCTGCCGCCGGACGGGGCGAGACCTTCGCCACCCTGCTGCTTGAGGCATGCCGCAGCCTCCACACCCAGGCCATCGAGTCATATGGCCTGACCGAGGATGAAACGCGGTGGGTGATGCCCCTCGTGCCGCTGCTCACACAGTCGCCAACCGGGGAGACCACCCTCACCCTTGGCGAACCCACCACCCCGCGCGACGCTGGAAAAGCAAAAGAAAGCCCCGCCGGACATCGGGAGGATGAGTCCCCCCGGGCCGACGGAGCCGCGAGAAAAGAAAATGATAATATCTTCTATGCCGGAGACCCCGGCAGGCCGGCGTCATTCGACGTGGAGATTCCCTATGAGGAAATCCTCGAGGAATACCGGGTGGAACGTCCTCCTGTGATGCTTCTCCCCGACGACGTGGAGCAGCAGGGGGTGTTCGACATCACCGACGAGCGCCATCTTGGCAACTTCCTACACGATGCCCTGTCGCGTGTGCGCCGCCTGACCGACCTGCCGCTGGCCGTGGAGCGTGCCGCCTACCGCCGCGCGATTCCCGCGCGTGACTGGGAGCCTTACCTGCAACGCCTGTCAGCGGCCCTGACCGACCCACGTGTGCGACCCTGGTTTGAGGACTACACGCGGCTGATGAACGAAAGGCCTCTGACCGCCCCGGAGGGGTTGCGCCGGCCCGACCGTGTGGTGGAGATGCCATCCGGGGATGTGATAGTGGTCGACTACAAGTTCGGACAGCCGAGGAAGAAGTACCGCGACCAGGTCAGGAGCTATATGGCCCTGCTGCAGCAATGCGGATACACGCGGTTGCGCGGGTTCCTGTTCCACCCCCTGACGGGGGAACTGATTCCGGTCGACTAACTCATCAGCAGCACTATCACAACTCCCCACAGTATCAGCAGTATGTTGCCGATGGCGTAGGTCACCGTGTAACCCATAGCCGGGATGGTGCTGCCGATTGAATCCTGTATTGCGCCGAGCGACGCGGTGGTGGTGCGGCTGCCGGCACAGCATCCGAGGTTGATGGCGGCCGGGAACTTGAATATCTTGTGGCCTATTATCACCCCGAGAATCAACGGAATCGACGTGGCCAGCACTCCCATGAGGAACAGCATGAAGCCCACCTCCTTGAGACCGCTGACAAACGACGGGCCGGAGGTGATGCCGATGACGGCAATGAACATATTGAGGCCGAGGTTGTTCATCAGCCACACCGACGAGCGGGGTATCCGCCCGAATGTCGGGTGCTTTGACCTGAGCCAGCCCAGACAGAGACCCGCGATAAGCGCGCCGCCGCTGACACTCAGGCTGATGGGCACATCGCCGATATGTATGGCCAGCGCGCCCAGCAGGCCGCCGAGGAAGATGCCGATGCCGACAAACACAAGGTCGGTCTTGGTGGATTTGCGGTCGGGATAGCCCAGATGCGGAGCCGCGTCGGTGACCTCGCGCGCGAGACCGACAATGGTAAGTATGTCGCCACGCTCTACCTTGACCTGGGCCAGCACCGGGATGTCAACGCCACTGCGCGATATGCTCTTTATCGACACCCCGTACATCCATTTCATGCCCCTGAGCTGGTCGACGGTCTTGCCGGCCGACTCCTTGGAGGCTATCGTAACCTGCAGCACCTCGGCGGGGAAATCAAGTATCTCCGCGTCATTCACCTCAGGCCCGATCCAGCTCTCGTCGCCGATGATGAACTCACGCCTTCCGCTCAGCACAAGCTCGTCGCCCGATGCCACCTTAAGCTCCGGCGAGGGGTCGATGATGCGGCCGTCAGACCTGACCCTCTCCACGAAAAGCCTGCGCCCCTGTCCGGCCAGATGCTCCTCGATTTCCGCCACGCTGCGGGGGGGCGAGAAAAAGTCAGCCGTGGCCTTGTATGCCCTGAAAGACACAGGCCGCAACGCCCTTATGTAATTTGGGTCAGTGTTGGCCGACCCCTGGTTGAGTTTCTTCTCAAGCTCTACGGTCTCGGCCCTCACCTTCTTTATCCCTCCGAGCAGCCACGGGCCCAGGTTGGCCAGCACATAGGCCGAACCGATGGTGCCGAAGACATAGGTGACGGCGTAACACACCGGGATGATTCCCAGCCAGGCCTGCTTGTCAGCCGCCGAAGCGGAGACAGTCTGGAGGGTGTCGGTGCCGACACCGATGGCCGCCGACATGGTCTGCGCCCCGGCGAGCAACCCGATGGCCTCGCCGATGTTGTAGCCCATGCAGAGGCAGATGCCCCATGTCACGAGCAGGCACATCACGCAGACCACCACGGCGAAGCCCACCTGCTTGAGCCCGTCACCTTTGAGCGCAGCGAAAAACTGCGGCCCGACACTGTAACCTATCGCGAAGAGGAACAGCAGGAAAAACACATCCTTCAACGGGCCGGGAATCTGTATGTCGAGCTGGCCGACCAGCACCCCCACAAGCAGCACGGAGGTGACCGTGCCGAGCGAGAACGCCTTGTATTTCAGCTGCCCGACAAAAAAGCCGACACCGATGGTGAGAAACACCGCCAGCGCCGGGTTATCCCTTAATACTTCGACAATCCAGTCCATTCCTGAACAAAATTTTGATTAGTTAAAACAATACATCCATAATAACACCACCCCGGGGCGATATGTTTAGCCATATGGCGTAGCCACGACGGCCACACACGATTCTTATGGAATTTTGTTAAAAACACACCAAAAACGCCCATATGCAACAAACATAACTGAGTCCACGGATGTTTTGTCAACAGTGACGGGGGAAGAGCCGCGGGCTCCTGCTTCTGCCAAAATTCAATTACAACAACTCTTTTAAAACCTGAAACAATGCTCGATTCAAAACTCGACCCCAACTTCCGCAATGGAGACGCGAAGACCGATGTGTTCGGCTCTGACGCTATGCTCCAGGCTGCTCCTGTAGACCGTATCCCCAATGGGCCAACCACCCCTGAGATCGCCTACCAGATGGTGAAAGACGAGACCTTCGCCCAGACACAGCCCCGCCTCAACCTCGCCACATTCGTGACCACTTACATGGATGAGTACGCCACGAAGCTCATGAACGAGGCCATCAACATCAACTACATCGACGAGACCGAGTATCCCCGCATCGCGGTGATGAACGGCAAGTGTATCAACATCCTGGCCAACCTCTGGAACACCCCGGAGACCAACAAGTGGAAGACCGGCGCGCTGGCCATCGGATCCTCCGAGGCCTGTATGCTGGGCGGTATCGCCGCCTGGCTCCGCTGGCGCGAACGCCGCCAGAAGGAGGGGAAGCCCTATGACAAGCCCAACTTCGTGATTTCAACCGGTTTCCAGGTTGTCTGGGAGAAATTCGCCCAGCTCTGGCAGATTGAGATGCGTACCGTCCCCCTGTCGCTCGACAAGACCACCCTCGACCCCGTCGAGGCCCTCAAGCTCTGCGACGAGAACACCATCTGCATCGTGCCTATCCAGGGTGTCACCTGGACCGGCCTTAACGATGACGTGGAGGCCCTCGACAAGGCCCTCGACGCATACAACGCCAAGACCGGATATGACATCCCAATCCATGTCGACGCAGCTTCGGGCGGTTTCATCCTGCCTTTCCTCTTCCCTGAGGTAAAATGGGACTTCCGCCTGAAATGGGTGCTTTCGATTTCGACCTCAGGCCACAAGTTCGGCCTCGTCTACCCCGGTCTGGGATGGGTGGTCTGGAAAGACAAGCAGTATCTCCCCGATGTGATGTCGTTCAGCGTCAACTACCTCGGCGCTGAAATCAGCCAGGTGGGCCTCAACTTCTCGCGCCCGGCGGCTCAGATTCTCGGCCAGTACTACCAGTTCATCCGCCTCGGATTCGAGGGTTACAAGAACATCCAGTACAACTCCCTCTCGGTGGCCAAATACCTCCACAGCCAGGTGAGCACGATGCCCGAGTTCCAGCCCTACTCACCCGATGTGCCCAACCCCATCTTCGTATGGCTGATGAAACCCGAGGTGCAGAAGACCGCCAAGTGGACCCTCTTCGACCTCCAGGACAAGCTCGCCCAGAAGGGCTGGATGGTGCCGGCCTACACGCTGCCCGCCAACATCGAGAACATCGTCGTCATGCGAGTCCTCTGCAAGCAGGGATTCAGCCGCGACATGGCCGACCAGCTCCTCAACGACATCCGTTTCGCCGTCAACGAGCTTAACGCCCTTGAGTACCCGACCACGACACGTATCGCCATGGAGAAGAATGTGCCCCTGGTGGCCAAGACCTTCAACCATACCGGCAAATAACCGCTATCACCACTAACCGTACACGACCGGCGACCGCACATGCCCCAACGAGGGCAGCGGCGGCGGCCGTGTCCCCTCTTTTCAAACCCGGTCACTTCCCCACTGTGGGCAGCAACCTTCACCCAACAATCTCCATACAATGGACATCTACATAACCAAAAAGCAGATACAGGAGGCGGCCTCGCAAGCCTACGACTACGCATCGAAAGTCTCCGGTGGGGCCAACGCCGACTACATCCCCTTCCTGGCCAACATCGACCCGGCCCTTTTCGGGCTGAGCGTGATGCTGCCCGACGGGACAGCCGTCAACCTGGGCGACACCTCATACCGCTTCGGCATCGAGTCTGTGTCGAAAGTGCCCACGGCAATCCTGGCCATGCGGCAGCATTCCCCCCAGGGGGTGCTTGAGAAAATCGGGGCCGACGCGACCGGCCTGCCGTTCAACTCCATCTTCGCAATACTTCTTGAGAACGACCATCCATCCACCCCGCTGGTCAACGCCGGGGCAATATCGGCATGCTCGATGATCGACCCCAAGGGTGACTCCGACGCGAAGTGGAAAGCCATCACCGACAACATCACCGACCTCTGCGGCTCGGCCCCAGAGCTAATCGACGAGCTTTACAAGAGCGAGAGCGCCACCAACTTCAACAACCGGGCCATCACCTGGCTGCTGAAAAACTATGGCCGCATCTATGACGACCCGATGATGAGCCTCGACCTCTATACCCGCCAGTGTTCGCTGGGCATCACCTCGGCGCAGCTCGCCACGATGGCCGCCACCATCGCAGCCAACGGGCGCAACCCCCTCACGGGCAAGCAGGTCTTCGACCCGGCAATCTCCCCCAAGATAACCACCATGATAGCCACCGTGGGGTTCTACCAGAACACCGGCGACTGGCTCTACACCTCCGGCATCCCGGCCAAGAGCGGTGTGGGCGGCGGTGTGATGGGTGTGTTGCCCGGCGTGCTGGGCATCGCCGCCTTCGCGCCCCCGCTCGACGCTGCGGGCAACTCGGTCAAGGCCCAGGCCGCCGTCAAGAAGTTCATGCAGCTCCTGGAGCTTGGTGTCATGAACGGCGACAGGGTGACGGTGACCGACTGACGTTTCAATAAACATTTTCCATCAACTGTTTCAAACTATTTCCGATATGGCTACAAAACCTTCCGCTCCCTCGACCGGCCCGTCAAAAGGAGCTACCGTAAAGTCGGCCGCGAAACTCGGGGTTGGCACCCTGATGATCATGAACATCGTGGCCGTTGTCTCCCTGCGTGGCCTCCCCGCCGAAGCCGAGTATGGCATGAGTTCGGCATTCTACTACCTGTTCGCGGCGCTTGTGTTCCTCATCCCGGTGTCACTCGTGGCCGCCGAGCTGGCCGCCATGTTCCCCTACCAGCAAGGCGGGATGTTCCGCTGGGTGGGCGAGGCGTTCGGCCGCAAGCTGGGCTTCCTCGGCATCTGGCTGCAATGGATTGAAAGCACCATCTGGTTCCCGACGGTGCTGACATTCGGCGCGGTCTCGCTGGCGTTCATCGGCATGGACCATGTCGCCGACTCCCATCTGGCAGCCAACAAATATTACACCATCATAGTGGTGCTGGCCATCTACTGGCTTGCCACGCTGATTTCAATGAAGGGCCTGGGATGGGTAGGCAAGATTTCCAAGATCGGCGGTATGGTCGGCACCGTGATTCCCGCCTGCCTGCTCGTGATTTTCGGCATCATCTACCTCGCCATCGGGGGCCACTCCGAGATGAACTTCCACGGCGACTTCTTCCCTGACCTGACCAACTTCGACAATGTGGTGCTGGCGGCATCGATATTCCTGTTCTACGCCGGCATGGAGATGTCGGGCGTCCATGTCAGACAGATCAAGAACCCGGCAGTCAACTACCCCAAGGCAGTCTTCGGCGGCGCGCTGGTGACGGTGCTGATATTCGTCCTCGGCACCTATGCCCTCGGAGTCATCATCCCGGCAAAGGACATCAACCTGGTGCAGAGCCTCCTGGTCGGATTTGACAACTACCTCGTGTCGTTCCACCTCGACTGGCTGACCCCGGTCATCGCCATCGCCCTGGCGTTCGGCGTGCTCGCCGGAGTGCTTACCTGGGTCGCAGGCCCCTCCAAAGGAGTCTTCGCCGTCGGCCAGGCCGGTTACCTCCCCCCATTCTTCCAGAAGACCAACAAGGCCGGTGTCCAGAAAAACATCCTCATCGTGCAGGGCCTTGCCGTCACCCTGCTTTCACTGCTCTTCGTGGTGATGCCCTCGGTGCAGAGCTTCTACCAGATCCTGTCGCAGCTGACGGTGCTGCTCTACCTCATCGCCTACCTGCTGATGTTCGCCGCCGCCATCTACCTGCGCTACTCGATGAAAGAGGCCAAGCGTCCGTTCCGCATCGGCAGCAAAGGCAACTGGCTGATGTGGGTCGTTGGCGGAGTCGGATTCCTCGGCTCGCTGCTCGCCTTCGTCCTGAGCTTCTTGCCGCCCGACCAGATTTCGATGGGCTCCACCACGGTATGGTATGCCGTCCTCTTCGGCGGAGTGATCATATTCACGGTCCTTCCCTTCATCATCCTGGCTTTCCGCAAGCCTTCATGGGTCAACCCCAAGAGCGACTTCGTGCCGTTCCACTGGCAGAAAGACCCTGAGTCGCAGGCTCTCCTCAAAGCCGCACAGCAGGAATACGAGGCCAAGGAGGCCCAGAAGGGACAAGCGTCGGCCGCAGACAACGGCTGAGCCGGCAACTCCTTCCATATATCCTTACCACACATATGACAAACCCACAGGGGCCATCCGGAATCTACCGGACAGCCCCCGTGGGTCGGTTTTATATCATATCCCTGGGAATGATTCCCGCAGGGACTGGTTATTTTGTCTCCTCTTTCTTCTCCTCGGCCTTCTTGTCTTCCTTGGCGGGAGCGGCCTTCTTGTAACGAGCGTTCAGGCCGGCGATCACATCGGCGGTTATGTCAAGGGCCGGGTTGAAGTACTGGCCGGGGGAGTAGAGCAGAATCGCGTCGTAGTGCTTGTCGCGGTTGTAGTGTACAAGGAAGTTGTTGATCGAGTCGAGGAATTCCTGCTGCTGGCGGAGGGCCTCCTGCTGGGCGCGGGCCTGGAGGTTGCCCAGGTAGGTCTCGGCCTGCTGCTGCTTGCGGTTGAGATCCTGCATGTCGGCGTTGTATGAGGCCTCGGAGAGGTAGCCGTTTGACTGCACTTTCTGCTGGATGTTGGAGGCCAGACGCTGCAGCTCGCTCTGGCGGCTCTGCATGGCGTTCTCAAGCTCACGGGTGGCACGGAGATTTGTCTCGTTGTAGGTCTTTACCAGGTCGTAGTTGGCCATCACCGAGTCCATGTTGTAATAACGGATGTTGGTGGTGGGGTCGAACTTCTCTCCCTCTGCCTTGACAGTCTTGGGAGCATCCTGGCCTGAGGCCTGTTCTTTCTTTTCCTCACTGCCGGAACAGCTCGCCAGAGTCAGGGCGAAAGCGGCGGTCCCGAGGGCGAAAGCAAGTTTTTTCATTGGTGGCTCTGAATATTGTTTTTTGAGTTGTTATTCTTCTTGAGGCGCTCAAGGGCCTGGCGGCGACGGCGGGGCAGCTCGTGGACATGCCCCGACGGGAACGCTCCACCCTTGACAAACAAGGCTTTCACACCCAGCAAGACGATGGCGATGGCCAGCAGCGACACCACCGATATGACTGTGACAAGGATGGTTTTCATCGGTTTTAAGCCTATTTTGGGCGCAAATATAAGAAAGTTATGGCAATTTTTGGCCGAATTTCATTTTTATTTTGTAACTTAGCCGTATCGAAACTCGACATTTAACAGAATTTTCAAATCCCAAAGATATTTTAAAAGTCAACCAATGGAAGTTAAAGACCTTCAGCCCAAAGAGGTGTTTGAAATCTTCGACCAGATCACGAAGATTCCCCGCCCGTCCAAGAAAGAGGAGAAAATCCGTCAGTACATCCTCGATTTCGCCAAGGAACACGGCATCGAGGCCAAAGCCGACAAAATCGGCAACGTGATTCTCCGCAAGCCCGCCACCACCGGCCATGAGAACGCCCCGACGGTGATTCTCCAGGGACACATGGACATGGTTTGCGAGAGCGACCATCCCGGATTCGACTTCGAGAACAACCCCATCGAGACCGTTGTCGACGGCGAATGGGTGAAGGCCAAGGGAACGACCCTCGGCGCAGACAACGGCATCGGCGTGGCCGCCGCCCTGGCCATCCTGACCGACGACAAGCTCGTGCATGGCCCCCTGGAAGCGCTCATCACCATAGATGAGGAGACCGGAATGACCGGAGCCAACAACCTTGAGAAGGGTGAGCTGAAGGGCTCGATGCTCATCAACCTCGACTCGGAGGATGACGCGGAGATTTTCGTGGGATGCGCCGGCGGCATCGACACCGTGGCCACCTTCAATTACAAGCGCTCATTCGCCCCCGTCGATTTCCATTACTTCAACCTCGACGTGCGCGACGGCCTCGGAGGCCACTCGGGCGGTGACATCCACCTGGGACGCGCCAACGCCAACAAAATCATCTCACGCTTCCTCTTCAACCTGATGCAGGCCCATGACGAGGTATGCGTGGCCGAAATCGACGGCGGCAACCTCCGCAACGCAATCCCCCGCGCGGCACACGTGGTGTTCGGCGTGCACACCTCACGCAAGGAGGATGTCCGCATCGCGTTCAACAAATACGCCGCCGACATCGAGAATGAATACAAGGGCCTCGAGACCACACTCAAGCTCAGCCTCGACAGTGTCGACAAGCCCGATTTCACAATCGACACCGCAACCTCACGCAACCTCGTCATGGCACTGTACAGCGCCCCCCACGGCGTGCAGTCATGGAGCCGCGACATGGAGGGACTGGTAGAGACCTCGACCAACCTCGCATCGGTGAAGATGGCCGACAACGACAAAATCGTGGTGACAACCTCGCAGCGCTCCTGCGTGGACTCCCGCAAATACGACATCGCCAACCAGGTGGAGGCCCTCTTCCTCCTGGCCGGCGCAGAGGTGAAGCACGGCGACGGCTACCCCGCCTGGACCCCCAACCTCGACTCCCCCGTCATGAAGATGGCATCAGACGCTTACGAGGAACTTTACGGGGTGAAGCCCGCCATCAAGGGCATCCACGCCGGACTCGAATGCGCCCTCTTCCAGCAGAACTATCCTGAACTTGACATGGTTTCGTTCGGGCCGACCCTGCGCGACGTCCACTCCCCCTCGGAGCGCATGCACATCCCTGCCGTGGAACGTTTCTACCAGCAGCTGCGCCGCACCCTCGAGAAGGTGGCCGCCCTCTGAACCCTCCCCGACCGACCATGAAGAACTACCGACTTGTCATAGCCCTGGGGCTGCTAGCCTGCCCGTCGGCCATCACGGCCTTCGGCGCGGCGGCCCCGGGGACTCCCCCCTCCCCTGAAGAGGAGCCCGCCCCGCTGACCCAGGATCCTCCGGTGCCTGTCGCCATACAGGAGCCTGAGGTACCGTTCCCGGCCCCGGACTCCCCTCCTGAACCGGAAGAGCTGGGCCTGGGGGAACGTGACAGGTCGGTAGTACTCTTACCTGTCGACGACACTACCCCCGACGGACATTTCTCGCGCCTGTCAGAGGAGGATTTCCGCGAAGTGGCCGAGGAACTCGGCGTCGAGGTCGCGGCCATTAAGGCCGTGGTCGACATCGAGGCCGGCAAAGCCCACAAGGGGTTCTACCAGCCCGGCAAACCGATCATCAACTTCGACCTGTCGATGTATCGCAAGTTCGCTCCAAAGCACGGCGTCTCGCTGACCTCAGCCAGGAAAAAAGCCCCGGTGATTTTCGCGCGCCCCGACACCCGCAAATACGGCTCCTACCAGGCCGCGCAATACGCCCGGCTCGAGGCGGCCCGCGCCATCGACGACGCGTCGGCACTGGAATCCGCCTTCTGGGGGATGTTCCAGATCGGGGGATTCAACTGGAAGCTCTGCGGATGCTCCTCGGTCGAGGAGTTCGTGGAGAAGATGAGCCGGTCAGAACGCGACCAGCTCGAACTGTTTGCCCGCCTCGTCACCAACTGCGGGATGCTCAAGCCGCTGCAACAGAAGCAATGGCTCAAGTTCGCCCTCAAATACAACGGCCCCAGGGCCAAGTCGCGCGGCTACCACAAACGGATGGCATCATCCTACGCGCGCCACAAGGCGCAGGAGAAACAGTGACGCAGTCCGCTCCCCACCTGTCAGCCGCCCGCTCTCCTTCCAATCCTTTCATCCTGTTGTCATCACGACATTTCCCATCAATAAGCAATGACAGAATTCCTCGCCCAACACAACCTGACGGGCCTGCTCCTCGGCCTGTGCAGCTTCCTGATAATCGGCATCTGCCACCCGCTCGTAATCAAAGGTGAATACCACTTCGGCGTGCGCTGCTGGTGGGCCTTCCTCCTGGGGGGCATCATAGCCGGGGCCGCCTCGCTGGCCGTCACCGACTTCTTCTGGCAGACCCTGCTCGCGGTCGCCGCTTTCTCCTGTTTCTGGAGCATCCTTGAAGTGTTTGAGCAACGCGAAAGGGTGCGCAAAGGCTGGTTCCCGGCCAATCCCCGACGCTCCACCCGGCCCAACGACGCTCCGGAGGAGAAACAGGCAGAGAAAGAGCAGTGAAACGCCCCCTCACCGCACAACATTTATTTGGCCATGTCAGATTTTTAAGCTAACTTTGCGGTGACAGTCCAAGACAAATTCAAACTGGGTCTCGCCCGTCGCAAGGGCGAGGCGCATTGTTTTTTGCCGCCAGCCTGGTGTTGACCGGCTGAAAAGAGGACTACTCTAACGATTTTATCAAAAGGCGGCCGCCCCAGGCCGCTTAATTTTCATTGTAAATCCTAAAAGTTCTAAATATCATGGCCTTGACCTACATGACCAAAGATGGCTACAAAAAGAAAATGGAGGAGATAGCCTACCTCGAAAGCGTGGAGCGTCCGCGCGTATCCGCAGCCATCGCCGAAGCCCGCGACAAGGGCGACCTCTCTGAAAACTCTGAATACGACGCTGCCAAGGAAGCCCAGGGCATGCTCGAGATGAAGATAGCCAAACTCAAAGACCTCGTGGCCAACGCCCGCATCATCGACGAGAGCAAGCTCTCGACCGACGAAGTGGCCATCATGTCGAAGGTGAAGATGAAAAACGCCGCCAACGGCATAGAGGTGGAATACACCATCGTGGCCGACTCCGAGGCCAACCTCCGCGAGAAGAAAATCGGAGCCTCCACCCCCATCGCCAAGGGCCTGCTGGGCCACAAGAAAGGGGACGTGGTGGAAATCAAGGTTCCCGCCGGGACAATGAAATTCGAGATCCAGGAAATCTCGTTCTGACCCACAACCCATCACCGACAGAAAAAAATGGCAACGATATTCTCACGCATAGCCGCCGGGGAAATCCCCTCATACAAGGTGGCCGAGGACAAAGACCACTTCGCCTTCCTCGACATCAACCCCGTCCATCCGGGCCACGTGCTGGTGATTCCCCGCAAGGAGACCGACTACATCTTCGACCTCTCCGACGAGGAATACAGCTCCCTGATGCTGTTTGCCAAACGTGTGGCCAAGGCCATCCGCAAGGCCATCCCCTGCAAGAAAGTCGGAGTGACCGTCATCGGGCTGGATGTCAACCATGTCCATGTCCACCTGGTGCCGATGGAGACAGGAGCCGACATGAACTTCTGCGCCCCCAAGCTCACCCTCCCCGCCGAGGAGATGGAGAGCATCGCCGCGAAGATAGCCGCCGAGTTTGAATAACCAATCCTCACCCCCGACTATGAAACTGTCAAGAATCCTCCTCTCATCCCGCCTGGCTATGGCCGCTCCGCTCGCAGCCGCGCTCCTGCTGGCCGGGTGCTCCCAGAAGAAATGGAGCGCTGAAGGCACCATCGCCGGAGCCTCTGGCAAGGACATCGTGATCGAGGCCCCCAACGCCGCCGGCAACTGGTATCCGCTCGACACCGTCACTGCCGACAAGAACGGCTCGTTCAAGGTCTCCGGCCTCCCGTTCGGCCACCCCGAACTGCTGCGTCTCTCCATCGGCGGACAGTCGGCCTACTTCCCCATCGACTCAATCGAGACGGTGACCATCGAGGCCGATGCCGCCAACCTCCAGGCTTCCACACGCCTCTCAGGCTCCGAGTCGGCCGACAAGATGCAGGAGGTCAACGACCTCATCGCCAAAGTCACGAAAGCCGACGGGGAGAGCGCGGCCGCGTTTGACCCCGACCTGAAACGCAGACTGGCCGAGGTGATACTTCGCGACCCTGCCGACATCGTCGCCTACTACCTGATTTTCCACCGCGTCGGCGACACGCTGATTTTCTCACCCGAAGAGAAAAGCGACCTGCGCATCATCGGGGCCGTAGCCAACGCCTACACACAGCACCGCCCCTCAGACCCGCGCACCGCGCTGCTGAAAGATATCTACCTTTCAAACCGCAAGACAGGCATGTCGCCGTCGGCGCCCACCGACACGATTGTGGCCCGCGAGATGCAGTTCCCCGAAATCGACCTAATGGATGAGAAAGGGGTTGCCCACAAGCTCTCTGACGTAGCTTCGTCGGGCAAAGTGGTCATACTCTGCTTCACCGCCTACACCGCCCAGGGCTCGCAGGCCCTCAACGTGGAGCTAAACAAGGTATATTCCACCCACAAGGCCCAGGGGCTCGAAATCTACCAGGTCGGACTCGACGACGACGAGTTCCAGTGGAAGGAGTCGGCCCGCAACCTCCCCTGGATCACCGTCTACAACTCACCCCGCGACGGTGCCGAGGCCCTCATCGACTACAACATCTCCACCCTCCCGGCGATTTTCATCATCAACCGCAACGGCGACCTCGTGGAGCGCGTCGAGACCCTCAACAGGCTTGACTCCTCAGTCAGCCGCTATCTCTGACACCCCCAAATCCACGGCCTGATGAGAATCCTGCTGATGGGCGACGCAAGCAACTTCCACCGCACCCTGGCCACAGGGTTGCGGCGACTGGGCTGCGACGTCACCGTGGCCTCCTCGGGCAGCGGATTCATGCAGACCGACCGCGACATAGACCTCCGGCGTCCCTTTCCCGGGAAAGCCGGGGGTCTCGCGCTATGGGCGAGGCTCAACGGGCCGCTGCGCCGCCGGCTCAAGGGCTACGACGCGGTCAGCGTCTCCAACCCGGTGTTTCTCGACCTCAAGCCCGGCAGGGTCAGGAAGGTGTTCAACCGGCTCAGGCGAGACAACGGTGCGGTGTTCCTCACTGCCCTCGCCACCGACCTCCCCTATATCGAGGAATGCCTCGACCCAGACAGCCCTCTGCGGTACAACGAGTTCCGCATCGGCGACCGCCCCGCGCCATACGCCCTGCGGCATCCTGAGATCATACCCGCGTGGCAGACACCTCCGCTCAGCGACTGGTGCGAGGAGTTCTACGCCGGGATTGACGGGGCTGTCAGCGCCCTTTACGAATACCATCTGGCATTGGCGCGCCGCCTGCCCGACGACAAGACCGCTTACGGCGGCATACCCATCGACACCTGCTCCCTGGGCCCTGTCGACCTTCCGGAATCGCCCCGGCCGGTAAGGATAATGCTCGGACGCCACCGCGGACGTATGGAGGAGAAGGGCACCGACCTGCTCGAGACAGCCGCCAGGCGCGCCATCAACCGCAACCCGGGAAAGGGTGAGCTGGTCATCGTTGAAAACCGCCCATATGACGAGTATATCTCTCTGATGAGGAGCGCGCATGTGGTAGTCGACCAGGCTTACAGCCATACACCGGCCACCAACGCGCTGCTGTCGATGGCCTACGGGATACCGACCGTCTCGGGGGGCGAACCTGGGTTCTATGACTTCATCGGCGAGCCCGACACCCCCCTGCGCCGCCCTGTCATAAACTCCCCGGTCGACCTCGACGGGATGACAGCAATGTTTGACCACATCCTCACACACCCCGAGGAATTGCGTCCCCTCGGACAGGCCTCACGCGATTTCGTGATGCGCAACAACGAATGCTCCGTTGTCGCGCGACGTTTCCTCTCATTCTGGCAATCACGCCTGAAATAAACAAGCCACTCCAACCTGCTCTCTTATGTCCTCTCTGACCTATTATATTGAATACCACTACGCCGGAAGACTCCACCCGTTCGGCTTCCGGCTCCCGGTGAATGACGATGTGGCGCTGCTTGGCCGCGACCCGCAGGCCACGGTGCGCTTCTATGACGACACCCCTACCGTCAGCCGCCGCCATGCCCTAATCCGCCGCCAGAACGGGCAATACACACGGCTCTTTCATTTAACTTTGATGCTACAATGCGCCACTGTTAATCAAGTAGTTATATGTGGCAGTTACGCAATGGCTGTGTTAATCTCATTTTGGATAAAAGGGTTAATGGCTTTTAACTAACTATCAGTCATGCACTTTGAAAATTCCAAGCATTTTTAAATGAAAGAGCCGTGGGCAATACATACTCGAACCGCTTTCGCCCACCAACTCCACCCTGCTCAACGGGCAGCGGATTTTCCGTCCGACAGTGTTGCGCAGCGGCGACGAGATAAGGCTGTCGACCGACGGGCCGCGTCTCGGGGTGATATTCCCCTCCGAGCCCCTCAGGCGATTCCAATCAGCTGACGCTGCCCCCTTACCAGGCAACGTAGCCGCCAAACCGCCGCGACAGTCCAGAAGCGCCCTGCTCTGGTTCGTGGCCATACTGGCCGCGGCGGCCATCGGTTTCGGAGTCTGGAAAATCGCGGAACTCTCTTCAGCCAACCGCCGTCTTGACGAGATTGTGGCGCGTCAGGCCGCCAGCCAGTCTGAGCCACAGCAATCCTCCACCGGTAATCCTACCGCGGACAACGGCGGCGCGGGGAGAAGACCGTCAGCCCCATCCCAGGCCCCTGCCGCAGGCGGGTCGCCATCCGAGGCCGCTATGAAAGAGGCCGACAAAAGCGTCTACTATGTGATGGCCCTCGGATTTGAGGTAACCACCCCTTACGGCCACCGCTATGAAATCAAATGCGGCAACGGCTCAGGGCAGATTCCCGGATGGTCAGGCACCGGGTTTCTGCTCTCCGACGGCCGTTTCGTCACGGCGCGGCATGTCGTCGAGCCATGGTATTTCCTCGACGGAGGCGACACCAGCCGCGAGATGCTCTCGCTCAACATCCTGGCGGGCAATGGAGGGAAAGTAGTGGCCCGTTTCGGAGCGGTATCATCGACCGGAGACCAAATATTGTTCTCATCAAGCGACTGCCAGACAGACCGCAGCGGCGACCAGCTTAGGCGCACACGCTCAGGCGAGCTTGTGGCGGTGGCCCCGACAGGAGCGCGTGATTTCGCCACTGTCAGCACGGGACGTGCCGGCGGACTGCCATTCAGCCCGGAAGCATCGCGCACCCTGAGCCGTGGCACCAAACTGACTGTGCTGAGCTTCCCGCTCGGCCTGGGAGCCAACTCATACAACGACATAAACCCTGTCTATGGATCGGCCACCGTGGCCGCCGACGGCCTCCAGGACGGCATGATACTCACCACCGAGACGACCTATGAGAAAGGCTCGTCGGGAGGGCCGGTGTTCATCACCGACCCATCGGGACAGCTCGTGGTGGTCGGCATCACCTCGGCCATCGCCGGCCGCTCCACCGGGTTCATCGAGCCAATCTCCTCGATACATTAACCCATACATCCCCGGCCTGCCGGCCCCGCCCGACCTGCAGGCCTCCCGGCCACCCCCGTAACCTCAGGCACAAACGGCCCCGCATCCATCAGTCAGGATGCGGGGCCGTTTGTATGTCTAATGCCTAAACTCCGGCGAGACAGCACACACGCGTGTGCCGCCGTGGTCAGAGGGAGTAGAAGGCGGTGAAAGCGTCGATTATCGACAGGTGGTCGGCCACGGCCGCAGTCTCGCGGCATGAATGCATGGCCCACTGGGGTGCGCCCATGTCGACACCGTCAAGCTCAATCTGGGATGTCAGGATGTTGCCCAGGGTGGAGCCTCCCGGGGTGTCGCTGTGGTTGACAAACACCTGGCAGGCGACATCAGCCCGTTCGCATATGCCACGGAACACCGCCGCCGACCTCGCGTCGGTCATATACTTGCAGTTGGCGTTGATTTTAACCACCGGGCCGTCGCCTGGGACAGGATGGTTGGTGGGATCCTGCTTCGACGGATAGTTGGGGTGGAGGGCATGGCCGTTGTCGGCCGACACCATGAAGGAGTTGGCCACAGCGCGGGAATATGTCTCGAAATCGCCACACAGACGTTGGAAAATCCCCCTCAGAATCGGCGATGCGGCTCCCTGCTTGGTGCCCGAGCCGGTCTCCTCGTTGTCGAATATGGCCATCACCCGGGTCATCGCGTCGGCCCGACCCGACTCCGCCGAAGCGGTAAGGGCCGTGACAGCCGCGTGGGCCATCTCCAGGTCGTCGATACGGCCCGAGGATATGAATTCCTCATTAAGCCCGAAGAGGCACGCCGGAGTGGTGTCGTAAAGCGTCAGGTCAAAGTCGAGAATCTCCTCCGGAGCCACACCCAGCTCGGCGGCGACCATACGGGTGAGCAACCCCTTCCCCTCCTCTTTCGAGGCGACGCGTCCCAGCACCGGGAGCATGTCGCGCTGCTTCGACAGGGGGTTGCCGTCATTGACAGAGCGGTTGTAATGGATGGCCAGGTGGGGGATGGTGAGCAAAGGACGGCAGAAATTGACAAAGCGAGTGACGGGGCGCAAAGGCGACTCGCCACGCAGAATCACGCGGCCTGATATCGACAGCGGACGGTCAAACCATGTGTAAAGTATCGGGCCGCCGTAGACCTCGGTGTTGAGCGTCACCACGCCCCCCTCGTTGACTATCTCGGCGTTGGGCTTGATGCGGAAGCCGGGAGAGTCGGAATGGGCGGATATTATCTTGAATCCCGCCGCCGGGTCTTCCCCGACGATGAAGGCGAACACCGCCGACGAGTTCTTTACCACATAGCGGCGGTCGCCCGGCTTCAGGTTCCATTTGTCAGCCATGTCGATGGGGGTGAACCCCGCCCTGTCAAGGCGGTCGGTGAGATTCTTCACCGCAAGGAAATTGCAGGGTGATTCATTGAGGAACTTCAGCAGGTCGGCGGTCTGGGGTTTCATAGGGGTTGTCTGATTTAAGGTGGTTGGCAATATCTGTCACTGACGGCGCGAGGTGCCGAAAGGAGGTTCGGCGAAGAGGTCGCGCATCTCCTGGGGGATGACAAACACATCCTCGGGCTTGCGGGGGCGCAGCGGCTCGAACCATCTGAACTGCGGCAGGTAGTACAACTGTTTCTTCGCGAGATACAGCGGAGTCATCGTGCCGGAGGTCTCGGGCCAGAGTTTCATGCGCCGCAGCTCCTGGTTGAGGAAATCAGCGGCCATGTATGAGCTTTCGAGGTTGGCGATTTTGTTGTAGGTGGAGTCATTCTCCTGCGGCAGCATTATGGCCTGCACATTGCCGCTGACATCGAGATGGCGCAGCTCGCCATTGTCGAATGTGGCAAACATCTCCTTTCCGGTGAGCTGGTTGTAGAATTCCTCATCGATATGCTCGGCCACGAAGCCGAATTCGGGGAGTCTCGCCCAGTCGACCGTCGAGTCGTTGAGATGGAGTATTATCTTGTTCCCGAAAATCTGCTTGTTCTCATTCCAGACCACAGGATGCTTGTCGAGATGGAGCAGGGAGTCTTTGCTGACGAATGTCATCGAGTCGCAAAGCCCCTGCAGGTCGACGCGGAAGAATTTCACATTTGGATAGGCCACCAGATAATGGACCGTGTCGGGCAACGCCGGTTCGGCCTTGGGTGGAATGGCTGTGGCCACGGAGTCGGCTGGCATCATCACAGCCGCCACAGAGTCTGGAATGACAGGAGCGGCTGCCACGGAGTCGACCGGGATGGAATCGACAGCCATGGAGTCCAAGGCCATGACGCCAGCTGACATGGCTCCATCTGATATGGAGTCGGCAGAAATGGAGTCGACAGCCACCGGGGCCATCGCGGGGAGCATCGCCCGCGGCCCGTCATCCGCGACCTCCGGGAGGAAGACACGGCGGAAGGTGGATATGGTGTCGCCGTGGAGATAGAGGGTGTCGGCCTGGGAATACTCCTTGGCCAGGGCATGGCCGTAGACACGCGCCGAGTCGGCATCCTCGTAATAGAATCCGTAGTCGCCGAGCAACGTGACCTTCTTGGCGGTGTCTACCATCTCTATGTTTCCGAAAGCCTCGCCGAAGCCGGTCAGCTGGTCGTAATAGAGGGTGTCGCCGGTGAGGGTGTTGCCGTTTTTCGCCACCACGAGCGAGCGGCGGTAGAGGTCGGCCTGATGGGTGTCGGTGTTGTAGACACCGTCGGTGGTATGGATTGTGCCATCTTTCGAGACTATGGTCGAGACCGTGTCGAGGATGGCGATGTGGGTGTTGGTGTTGTAGAGCATCTGCTCCGAGAAGATGTCGAGGGTGTCGTTGTCGCGGAGGCTGTGAAGCTCCACCCTGTCGCGGAAGAGCGCGTCTTTGGTTGTCGGGGAGTATTCCCCATACCATGAGGTGAGCCGGTTCTTGGGGTCGGTCAGCACGCCCCCCACCTCGTAATATCCCAGGTCGATGCCGAGGTCGTAGTTGAAGATGTCTGTGGTCAGGGTGACATCGCGGTTGATGAGCCTCACTTTCTTGCCGAAATCGGCGTATAGGACAGCCAGCTGGGTGGTGTCGGCATAGTCAAGCTCGTCGGCATAGACAAAGAGGGTGTCGCCCTGTTGCATCCTGACATTGCCGTAGGCCTCGATGGCCCCGGGGGAGTCATAGAAATGGGCGCTGTCGCAATACATGAACATGCCTCCGCGCCTGAACTCCACATTCCCGACCACTATCTGGTAGTCTGCGTCGGCGGCTTTCTTCAGCACGTCGGCGCGCTCAAGGAAGACACGCCCGGCCTGGTTGCGGTTGGCGGTGGGGATGGTGGGGCGGATGGGGGTGGTGTCACGGCGCATTGTCCCCTTGCGCGGTGTCTGGGCGAATACCGACACCACGACCATGGCCATCGCCATCAACGACAACCACTGCAATCCGCTGAATCCTTTACGGCCCAATATCCTGTCTGGTTTAAACCGGGATTACCTGCGCAGCCACTCGGGATGCTCAAACTCGCAGTCGGCCCAGTTGTCCTCAATCTTGACATAAGTGTCGCGGATTTTGCGCGAGAGCCAGTCCTTGACCATCTGCCGCTTGGCGGAGTTCTCATACATGCCCTTGATTGTCTGGTAGTCCTCCGAGAGGTTGGCGCGGTGGGCCGGGATACGCTGGGTGAGCTTCACGATGGCTACGATGTCGCGGTCGCGTTTGGGGTCTTTCATAATGAAAGCCTCCGACACATCCCCTACCTGCATCTTGTCGACCACCTTTGCTACCTCCTGGGGGAGGTCTTTCATCTCAAAGCGGGTGGTGCCGTTGGCCTGGTTGAGCATGCGCCCCTGGTTATTGCGGGTGTCCTTGTCCTGAGAGAGTATCGGGGCAGCCTCCTCGAATGTGAAGCGCTTGTGGGTCACTATGTTGGCCCTCACCGAGTCGAGGCGGTGGATTGCCTCGGTCAGCTCCTGGTCGGAGACTTTCGGGCGCAGCAGTATGTGGCGGGTGTTGACCCTGTCGCCACGCTTCTCGATGAGCTGGATGATATGGTAGCCATACTGGGTCTCGACGATCTTGGAGACCTTTCGGCTGTCATTGAGGTTGAAGGCCACGGCGGCGTATTCCGGCTCGAGGTGGCCACGGCCCATGAAGCCGATTTCCCCGCCTCGCACACTTGAGCCCGGATCCTGGCTGTAAAGGATGGCGAGGGTCGAGAAATCGCTCTCCCCCTTGTTGATGCGGTCGGCATACTGGCGCAGGCGCGACTTGATGTCGTCTATCTCCTCCTGCGGAATCTTGGGGTTGATGGTTATTATCTCACACTCGACCTGCAGGGGGACAAAGGGGATGGAGTCCTGGGGAAGGGTGGAGAAATAGCGGCGCACATCGCTGGGGGTGACCTTGAGGTCTTTGGTCAGCGACGCCTGCACCTGCTGTACGCGGTACTGGTTGCGCATCACGTCGGAGAGCTGCGAGCGGAACTCAGAGATCGGTTTGCGGAAATACTCCTCGACCTTCTCCTTGCTGCCGAGGTTGGTGATGAGGTAGTTGAGGCGCTGGTCCACCGCCATGGAGACCATTGACTCCTGCACCTCGACGGTGTCCATGTCGGCCTGATGGAGGAAAAGCTTCTCGATGGCGAGCTGCTCGGGCACCACACAGTAGGGGTCGCCGTTGACAGGTGTCTTCTCATAAAGCATCTGCTGGTAGGCCTCCTCGATCTCGCTCTTGTAGATAGGCTGGTCGCCGACCATCCAGGCCACCTCCTCGATTATGTTGTTGCCCGGGGTCCAGGGAGCGGCCACGGAGGCCAGGGCCACGACTGCGGCGCCCAGGAGGGACAGTAACGGTTTTTTCTTCATAAACATCAATGACGAATTTGGCACAAAGTTACGCTTTCTTTTCCAAACTCTGATGTTAATAGACCGTAATTTTGCGCTTTAGAGGGGAAAACCTTAACTTTGCAGCATGATTGCGCCCCGCGCCGGGAGCATATCACGCCCCACCCCTGTCCCCATGAAATTCATCTCTGCTTTTCTGCTCACACTCACATCCTTGCTCCCTTGCACCGCATCGTCTTTCACCGACCGCGATGTGGAGAGGTCGCTCATACAGCTAGACAACGAGCTGAAACACCGCGACCATTACCTCGAGAAACGTGTCAGCCGGCTCGACTCGCTGAAAAAGGTGAGGAGAGGCCTGGAGGGGAAAGACACCGTGGCCTGGCTCGAGACCACGATGGAGATAGCCAAGGGCTACAACTCGTTCAACAACGACTCTGCCATCATATATTACACCAAGGGGTATGACGCGGCCCTGGAAATCGCCACCGCCACACCCCCCTCGCCGCTGGCCAGCACGGCTGACTCGCTGCAGGCCGAGTTCCGACTGCGCCGCGCCACCTACATGTCGCTCAGCGGATTCGTCTCTGACGCGGTCAACGAGTATGAGGCCGTAGACACCTCCCGGATGAACGACGGACTGAAAGCCACCTACCACGAGTCGGGCCGCCAGATGTATTACTTCATCTCATCCTATTACGGAGGATGGCTGGAAACCTACGATTACTGGAACAACCGCTCCATCGAGTCGCAGCGGCAGCTGATTCCGCTGCTCGACCCGGCGAGCAACGAATACCACCTCAACCTCGGGGAATATTTCTACAACATCCGCGAGTATGCCAGAAGCCGCGAGATTCTGCTCAACCTCATCGGGAAAATAAAAAAAGACTCCCCGACATACGCCATCGCGACACATATCCTGGCCTCAATCGCCCTGACGCGCGGCGACCGCAACGAGCATCTGTATTTCCTCACCCAGTCGGCCATCGCCGACACCCGCCAGGCCACACTGGAGGTGACCTCGCTCCAGGAGCTCGCCGGGGTGCTGTACCAGATGGACGACAAACGGCGCGCCCATGAATACATCTCAGTGGCGATGAACAACGCTGTCGAGAGCCGCGCCTCTGTCAGGATGATGAAGACCACCGAGCTGCTATCGCTGGTCGAGGGTGACCACAACTCGCAGATTGCCCTGTGGCGCACCTGGATGTATGCCATCATCGCCGTGCTGGTGATGTGCATGTTCGCCCTCATCGTGTCAATCTTCTTCCTGCGCAGGCAACTCACGCGTGTGGCGCGGATGAAACAGGAGCTGCAAGACGCCAACCAGACCAAGGATGTCTACCTCAGCCAGTTCCTGTCGCTTTGTTCGATTTACATGGACAAGCTCAAGCAGTTCGGCAAGGTGGTCAACCGCAAGATTTCCGCCGGACAGGTCGACGACCTCTACAAGCTGACCAAGTCGGGCAAATTCGTCGAGGAGCAGAGCGCCGACTTCTACAAGGTCTTCGACGACGCGTTCCTGCACATCTATCCCAACTTCGTCGAGTCTGTCAACAGCCTGCTCAGGCCCGAGGAGCGGATTGTGCTGGCCGACGACGAGCAGCTAAACTCAGACCTGCGCATCCTCGCCTTCATGCGCCTGGGCATCGACGACACCACCCGCGTGGCCCAGATTCTCAACTTCTCGGTCAACACCATCTACGCTTACCGCAACCGCTTGCGCAACCGCGCCATCAACCGCGCCACATTCGAGTCAGACATCATGGCCATCGGCTCGCTCGATGACGCCAACTGAAACCTGCCTGCACGCTCCCGCTCGACGAGGGGTAGCATACAGGCAGGCATCATTTCATCCGGGGTATTCTTGCGAGGCAGGTCACCTGATGACCACCTTGGTCACATCCGCGCCTTGACGACGGATAAAGATTCCGCGTGCCGGAGTCTCCACTTTCATACCGTTCAGGTCGAAGTACTCCACAGGAAGCTGCATATCACTCTCCACTGCCTCGACAGCCGACTGGCCGAGCTGGCCGATAGCAATCTTGCTGACATCAAGGCCGGTCCCCTTTATGCGCATGCCTTCCGACTTGAACCTTTCGGCATCGGCCGCAGCGATAGTGTAGACGGTGTTGACAGTGCCGGGCTGGAAGCATGCATAGCTGTCGGTGTTGGTGGCAGTCTTGTCTGTCGCCTCAGCCATGGACCAGTCGAAATAGTCAATCTCCATTTTGCCGTATGAGGCGCCACCCTGCACATTGAAATCTACATGCATCTCCATGCCCGGGGTCACACATTGCAGTTTTTCAGGAGCGATTTCGATGCAGGTAGACCAGTCTGAGGAAAACACCGTCTTTCCGGTCCAGAGGTAGCCCGTGGCGTCGAAAGAGTCTGTGCCCTCAACCGAGCCGGAGGTTCCAGAGCCTCCGCCGCCATGGTTTCCACCGCCGCCCTGGTTTCCGCCACCCTGGCCGGCGTTCTCTCCTTTTGTGAAGACAACCTTCTCAAGGGTTATGTTGTATCCCTTGATTATCATGCCTCGGCGGTTGAAATTCGCGATGTCGCCGTCGGCGATTTCGTAGGTCGTGGTGATGGATCCGGCATCGAAGCATCCGTCGGCATTCAGCCCTGTGCAGCTGCCGTCGGTGTCCTTGGCAATCTCATAGTTGCCGAAATCTATCTCAAGTTTGCCGTAAGTGTCGTCGTCATTGACCTTGAAATCCACTATCAGGTGGCTGCCGTTGCCAAGCACGCTGCGGAAGTTGGCGGGCTTGATGTGAAGCACTGAACTCCAGTCTGTGCCGAGGTTCACCTCCCCGGTCCAGGTGACGTTGTCGTCGCCGGTGGTAATCGAGCCAGGCATGTCGCCGTTGCCCCCGGTGTTGCCGCCACCCTGACCGGGCAGCTCCGACTCGTCAGCGATTCCGCCAAGTTTCACGGCTGTGATGACAACCATGTTTCCATACACATATATGCCGCCCTTGAACTTGTCAAGCTCTTCGGGAACCACAATGAATGTGCTTGAGGCAGTCCCGGCAGGGTACACACCCCCCACAAGGTTCGAGGCCGTGGCGTTGACTCCCGGGAGCGTCTTCTGGCCGGAGTCTTTGATGTCAAGTTTGCCGCTCTCGGCCCCTCCGGCGACTGTGAACTCCACGATGACTTTCTGCATCGGCTGCACTGATTCAAGCTTGTCGGCAAGGATTTTCACACGCTTGCCCCATTTGCCGGTCACGCATTCGCCGGTCCAGATTGTGGTTTCAGTCTCTGCCTGGCTCTCTTCATACGTAGCCACGGGGTTAATGGCTTGAGCGACGCCTCCTGAGACAAACGAGGCCGCAAGCATCACGATCAAGTTCTTCAACATAGGATTTTTGATTTATTGATAGTATCTGTTTGAAATTATTTTTCAGGGTATCCGGATAAAAGGGCATTACGGATCCGGGCCGTCAGTCGGGTTCCGGCGGTGTAAAATTAGATGTAAGAATCATCACGGCATATGCCTGTTTGTTGAAAACATATGTATTGTTTGTGTAACTCCCCGCTGACTGTTATCATTTTACAGATTTGCGCCACCAGATGCGCGACCTTGCGGGGAGATGAGGCCGGCAGCCCGGAGCCACCCACCTTGAGGCGCGGAGAGTGTCGGCGGAATCACATATTCCTGCATTTTGATGAGACTTGGAATTTTGTTAAATTTGCACCATTATGAAAATGCGCCTCCTGATTATTTCGATGTTGTATGTCTTATGCGGCTCAGGCTTGACCGCTGCCCGCAACGAGATTTTCTTCCGCAAGCTCGGCAACCCCAAAGAGGCTTACGGAGACGAGGTCCATCAGATACTGATTGACCGGGACGGATACGCGTGGATCATAACAATCGACCGCCTGTTGCGATTCGACGGCAAAAACATGAAACAGTATGGCGGCCTGAAAGTAGAGCGTCTGGCAATCGACTCATGCGGGGTGATGTACGCCTCAGGGCCCAACTGCCTGCTTCGCCACGACCGTATGAACGACATGTTCGACAGCGTGCCGCAATGGTCTGCGGCCCTCAATGACAACAACGGTCACCTGTGGCTGTTTGACACCCGGGGTGGCAACTGCCTGGTCGACGGAGCCAGGGTCAAAGTCCCGGCCGAGCCAGCAGCCGCGTTGCTCACCCGAGACGGCAGATTCTCATACATACTTGACAAAAAAGGCCGCCTTTGGCAGGCACAGCGGGGAAAAGAACCCGGCAAAATAGACTCCATCCCCATGTCGGTCGCGAATGGGGCCTCTCTGTTCCAGGACCGGGAGGGAAACATACTTTTCTGGGATTCATTCTCACCGGGCATACACCGTCTCGCCGCCAACGGCCATGAGACCCTGATGCCGGGAATCACGGTGAGGAGCCTTGACCAGGACACGGATGGTTGTTTCCATATAGCATCCAACGACAACGGGCTGCTTCGCGCGTCGCCTGATTTCAAATCGGTCGCCCCTACTCCAACAACCGGCCTGCCATCAAACCACACCTCGTTCATAATGACCGACCGCAAAGGTCGCCTATGGCTCGGCGCTTCCTGGGGAGCGGCGATGGCCAACCCCGCGAGGATAAAGGTGATGCGCCATCGTATCAGCAAAAACATCGACATCAGCGCCATCGTCGAGATGCCCGGCGACCGTCTATGGCTCGCCCTCGACGGCGACGGAATCGCGGAAGTCTCCGACGGCGACCGGCTGTCGCGCCACAAAAGCGGTTCAGACGGGAGCGCGCCGTGGAGCAAGACTACCAAGCTTCTTCCCGTTGACACCAACCGCCTGCTTGCCCTGACATATGGCGACGGTGTATATCTGTATGACACCCGAAGCGACCGAGTGTCAAAGGCAGAGGGAGGGCCTGATTATGCCAAGGCCGCAACGGCATCCCCGCTGTCATCCACATACTGGATAGGATCACACATGAAGGGGGTATATGGCTTCGACAAGGAGCTGGACCACATTCAACACCACACGACGGAGCAAGGCGGCCTGCGCACCGACTTCATCAATGACCTTTGCTCCACTGCCGACGACACCATCTACATAGCCACCGGCTATGGGGTCTACAAGTTCCATGCCCCCGACGGCACCCCGCGTATCGCCGCGCCCTCCCTGGCCGACATCTCTGCCAGGTGCATAGCCGCGGACACCCGAGGCAATGTCTGGATCGGCACCGCCCGGGGGTTGCTGCGCTACAGGCCCTCCACCGGGAAGGTCAGCCGGGTAACGTCTCTGGGTCATGAGTGCATCAACAGCGTGGCCACCGACAGCCGAGGACACCTGTGGGCACTGAGCCCTGTGGGGCTTCACCGTATCATGGCGGCTCCCGACGGCAGGCTGTACACCTCGGCGTATCTTCTCGGCGAGGATTTCCCGGCCATAAATGTGACAAGCATGTCTATGGCCAGGGGGAAGATATACCTTGGAGGCAACGGCAAATACCTCGAGTTGCAACTGCCGGCGGCCCATCCGGAGAAGCCGTCGCGGATCCTGCTCCCCGACATTCCTCCCGGCGTAGAGTCGCTCACCTTTGACGTGGGGGAAGCGCCCCGGCTCAGGGTCGCCACCGACAACCTTTCAGAGGCAGTGCCATACATCGAATACCGTCTCGACAACCAGCATGAGTGGACCGAGGCCACTGACGACACAATCCCCTTGGACTCACTCGGCACCGGCTCTTACACTCTGAGCATACGCCTAGCCGGTAACATCGAAGCCCCCGTAAAAGAGCTGGGCGTTGAAATAAGGCCGGTCTTCCCCTTTGGCACAAAAACAACGGCGGCAATCATCGCCGTGATTGCCGCCGCCGGGAAAAACGCCTCACTGACATCTGCGTGTGACACACATGCCCAGCGTAACCAGCCGACACCGCAGGTGTCCGTTGCCCCTTCGCCAATAAAGACGAGTTCCCAGGATGAACGGTTCCTGCAAAGGGCGAGGGAGGCTGTCGAGCAGCGCATGTCCGATTCAGACTTCGGCGTTGATGAGTTCGCCTCGCAGATGTGTGTCAGCCGGAGCGGACTGTACAAAAGGCTTATGTCCCTGACCGGGCTGTCGCCCAACGAGTTCATCCGTCAGATGAGAATCAAGCGAGGCCGCGATCTTCTGCGGGCAGATGCCGGGAGCATCGCCGAGGTAGCCTTCATGGTGGGGATGACACCCCGCCAGTTCTCAAAATTCTACAAAGACTTCTTTGGCGTGCCTCCGTCAATGGATTCACACGGCTCCTGACCGGCCGGGGTAGGCCACAGCGCGTGTCACGTCATAATCAGAGGGCGAGGAGCTCCTCGATTTTGGCCACGAGGGTCTCGCGGGTCTGGGAGCCGGCAAGGCGAATGGATGTCTTCTCGCCGTTCTTGAAGAAGAGAATGGTCGGCAGCGACATCACGCGGTATTCGGTTGCGAGGTCGCCTTCCTCGTCGACATTGTATTTTCCGATGACGACTTTACCCTCATATTCCTCGGCGAGCTGGTCAATCAGGGGTGACATTGCCTTGCAGGGGCCACACCATGTGGCCCAGCAGTCGATGACTACGGGTTTGCCCGACTCGATGATTTCGCGGGCGTTTTTGTCTGTGATTGTCATATATATGTAAATTTGGGGTTAAGGTCAACTATTTGCGTGAGTTGTGAAGCTCAAAGCGGTATTCCAGCGGCAAGGAGTCGAGGATGTTGACCAGCTTGCGGTCCATCGGCATCTTCATCGAGGAGGTCATCCTCAGCCAGCGGTTGGCGTCGGGGTCGAATATCCTGAAACTGATGTTGCCCTTGCCTGCGTCGGGGTTGCTGGCCTTCAGCTGCTCCTTGATAAGCTCGGTGACAGCCGGTTTGAGGTCGTCGCGGGCTATGGAAAGCGTCACGCCCGAAATCAGCTGCCCCTTCACATCGTTGAGCAGCTGTATCCTTACCACCTCAAACTGCGGCGGCTTGTTGAAACGGCTCTCGGCGCGGACATTGACCATTATCGGGGTGCCCTCGCGGCCATACTTGGCGAAGTCGATGTATTTCTGGCCGAAGAGGCGTATCTCGGTCGAGCCGGTGTAGTCTTCGAGGGTGATGATGGCGAAGTTGCCGCCGGTGCGTGTTGGGCGCTCGACGAATTTGGTCACCATACCGCCGAATGTCAGCTCCTTCCCCTCCTCGGGGACAGCCTCCATATAGTCCTTGACCGAGCGCATGCCGTAGTTAAGTTCCATATAATAGCGGTCGAGGGGATGGGCTGACAGATACATGCCCACCAGCTCGCGCTCCTTCTCGAGCTTCACGGCATCGACCCAGGGCACGGCGCTCCTGACCTCGGGGCGGCCTGCCGTGTTCATCTCCTCGGCCATATCGCCGAAGAGCGACGCCGAGGCCTCCATCTGGGCGTTCTGGTACATCTGCCCGTAACGCAGCAGCTGGTCTGAGAAGCTTTCGTCGCGGTTGTTTTTCTCGAAGTAGTCCTCGCGTTTTATCTCGGTGTACCAGTCGAATGCCCCGGCAAGCACAAGCGAGTCGAAGACGCGGCGGTTGATAAGGCGCGACGGCACCCTCTCGACGAAATCGTAGGGGGAGGTGAACTTGCCCCCCTCGTCGCGGGTCTGTATGATGGCGGCCACTACATTGTCTCCAACCCCCTTGATGGCGGCCAGACCGAAGCGGATGTCACCCTTGGAGTTCACACCGAAGTCGTTGAACGACTCATTGACATCGGGGCCCTTGACGGGAATCTTCATCGCCTTGCACTCATCCATGAAGTTGGTGAGCTTGGTGATGTCGGAGCGGTTGCGCGACAAGACGGCGGCCATGTATTCGGCCGGGTAGTTGGCCTTGAGGTAGGCGGTCTGGAAAGCCACCCACGAGTAGCATGTGGCGTGTGACTTGTTGAAGGCGTAGGAGGCGAATTTCTCCCAGTCGCCCCATATTTTCTCAAGCACCTTGGGGTCATGGCCGTTGGCCTGCCCACCTTCGAGGAATTTCCCCTTGAGGTGGTTCATCTTGTCGATGAGCTTCTTACCCATGGCCTTTCGCAAGGTGTCGCTCTCGCCTCGGGTGAAGTTGGCCAGCAGGCGGCTCAGGAGCATGACCTGCTCCTGGTAGACGGTCACCCCGTAGGTGTCCTTGAGATATTGCTCCATGATGGGAATATCGTAGACTATGGGTGAGCGTCCGTGCTTTCGGGCGATGAACTCCGGGATGTAGTCCATGGGGCCGGGACGGTAGAGGGCGTTCATCGCTATGAGGTCTTCGAACACCGAGGGCTGCAGCTCGCGCAGGTATTTCTGCATGCCGGCCGACTCAAACTGGAATGTGCCGATGGTGCGTCCCTCGCAATACAGCTGGTAAGTCTTCGGGTCGTCGATGGGGATGTTGTCCATGTCGACATCTATCCCCCGGGTGAGCTTGATGTTCTTGACCGCGTCCATTATGATGGAGAGGGTCTTAAGCCCCAGGAAGTCCATCTTGATCAGACCGGTCTCCTCGATCACGCGTCCCTCATACTGGGTGACGAGCAGTTTCCCCTCCACCTTGTCGTCGGCGGTGGCCACCGGCACCCAGTCGGAAATCGCGTCGCGGCATATGATCACGCCGCAGGCATGGACTCCGGTGTTGCGCACGTTGCCCTCGAGCTGGCGGGCATATTTCAGGGTCTCCCGCATTATGGGGTCGGGGTTCTGAAGCTCATTCTTGAACTCGGCGACATACTCGTAGCAGTTGCCCAGGGTGGGTTTCAGCTCCTTGCCGTTGACCTCGGGCATATGGCGCGGAATCATCTTTGTCAGGCGGTCGCTCTCGGGAATCGGGAGCCCCTGCACACGGGCGACATCCTTGAGCGCCGACTTGGCGGCCATGGTGCCGTAGGTGATGATATGGGCCACCTTCTCCGCCCCGTACTTGTCTGTGACATATTTCAGCACGCGGGCGCGGCCGTCGTCGTCGAAGTCGACATCGATATCAGGCAGCGAGATACGGTCGGGGTTGAGGAATCGCTCAAACAGCAGGTCATATTTGACAGGGTCGATCTGGGTGATGCCGAGGCAGTAGGCCACGCATGACCCGGCGGCCGAGCCACGTCCCGGGCCGACCGATACCCCCAGCTTGGCGCGAGACTCGTTGATGAAGTCCTGCACGATGAGGAAGTAGCCCGGGAAACCCATCGTCTTCATGATGTGGAGCTCAAACTTGATGCGCTCCTGCAGCTCGGGGGTGAGCGGCGAGCCGTAGCGGCGCTCCGCACCCTCGTATGCGAGTTTGGCCAGGTAGTCGGCCTCGAACTTTATGCGGTATAGCTTGTCATAGCCTCCGAGTTTCTTTATCTTCTTCTCCCCCTCCTCGCGGCTCATCACCTCGTTGCCGTTCTCGTCACGGGTGAACTCGTTGAAAAGCTCCTCCTCGGTGATGCGTGAGCGGTATTCCTCCTCGGTGCCGAACTCCTCGGGGATGGCGAAGAAGGGCATGATCGGGGCGTGGTCGATGTCGTAGAACTCCACCTTGTCGAGAATCTCCATGGTGTTGTCGAGCGACTCGGGTATGTCGGCAAACACCTGTCGCATCTCCTCGGTGGTCTTCAGCCACTCCTGCTTGGAGTAGAGCATGCGGTTCTCGTCGGCGATTTTCTTGTTGGTGGCCACGCAGATGAGGCGTTCATGGGCCTCGGCGTCATCCTCGTTGACAAAGTGGACGTCGTTGGTGGCCACCACCTTGATGCCATATTTGGCGGCGATGCGCAGCAGCTCGGCGTTGACCGTCTCCTGGAGATGGAATGTCTCGTGGTTGGCGCGCGTCACAGTGGCCTTGTGGCGCTGCAGCTCGAGGTAGTAGTCGTCGCCGAAAACCTCCTTGTACCACTCCACCTGTTTTTCGGCCTCGGCTATCTCCCCCCGGGTGATGAGCCTGGGAATCTCGCCGCCAAGGCAGGCCGAGCAGCATATCAGCCCCTCGGAGTGGGCGCGCAGCTCAGACTTGTCTGTGCGCGGATGGAAATAGAAACCCTCGGTCCAGGCCCGCGACACGATTTTCACCAGGTTGTGGTAGCCCTTGAGGTTCTTGGCCAGCAGTATGAGGTGACGGCCCTTGTCGCTCTTGTCGCCACGGTCGACCAGGGAGTTGTTGGCCACATACACCTCACATCCGAATATAGGCTTGAATATCTTTTTCTCCAGGGCCGCCGCCTCGGCGCGTTTGCCGTCGGCGGTCTGGCTGTCGCCCCCCTTGTCGGCCTCGTCGGCGGCTTTGAGGAGGTCTTTGATGGCCCCTTTGGTCTTGCCGTTTTTCTTGGCCACGTAGTTGAAGAACTCCTTGATGCCGAACATGTTGCCATGGTCGGTCAGGGCGATGCCGGGCATACCGTCGGCCATCGCCTTGTCTACCAGGGCGTTGATTGAGGCCTGGCCGTCAAGGACGGAATATTGTGAATGGACGTGGAGATGAGTGAACATTTACGAGAAGAGGTTACGCGGCTTTGTGGCCTGGAAGTCTTTGAGATAGAGAGGAGTGGAATATGCGAGGTCAAGGAAGTCGCCGTTGCGGAAGGCGCGTTCAGACAGGGCAACCATATCGACAGCCAGGGGATTGACATCGGGGATGAACACCGCTCCGGGATGGCTGCCGAGCAGGTCGCGGGCCTTGTCAGACCCGTCGCCGAAGAAGGCCAACGGGGCCGAGTCGAGAAAGCGGCCGTAACTGTCTGCGTCAAGCACCAGGGGCGACGGCTCCATCAGAGGCTGCAGGGCCAGGTCATACACGGCGGTGTACACCTCCATGCGCCGCGCGTCAATCATCGGGGCGAAAAGGCATCCCTCGGGCAGGTCGTCACGCGAGAACATCACCCCTACCGACATCAGCTCAAGGGTAGGCACACCAATCAAGGGTATCCCCAGGGCGTAGGCCAGCCCTTTGGCCTCGCTCAGGCCGATGCGCAGCCCCGTGTAGCTGCCCGGGCCGATGGAGACGGCCACCGCGTCGAGCGCCATCTCGTGGCGGCGCAGATGGTCGAGGGCCTCCTTGATGAAGCCGCTCAGCACCACGGCGTGGTTGCGTCCCTGGAAATCTTCGGCGTGCTGGAGTATCGCGCCCTCCGATGTGAGCGCGACCGAACATACCGATGTCGAAGTCTCTATATTAAGTATGGTAGCCATTAGGGGGATTCTTGTGACAGCGGCCTCCGTGGCAATCCTGGACGGGGACGCAAAATTTTTCCACAAAATTACACAAATTTCTCATCAAAAAAAGTTAAATTTGCAAACAAAAACTGTCAGTAGAAACCTTACCTGAAAAATGATTCTGTCTATGACCGGATTCGGCAGCGCGACTGCCGAATGCCTCAACAAGAAATTTACCGTTGAAATCAAATCCCTGAACTCCAAACAGCTTGACCTGACCCTGCGTCTGCCCCAGGGCTATCGACAGGCCGAAGCCGAGGTGCGCGCCCTGGTGGCCCCGCGCCTTGAGAGGGGCAAATCGGAGCTGTCGGCATTTGTGGAGACGACTTCAGGAGAGGCCGCCGCACGGCTCAACATCGAGGCGATGGCCGACTACCGCAGGCAGATTCTTGACGCGTCGGCCAAGCTGGGCATCCCCGAGCCGACCGACTGGTACAGTGTGTTGCTCCGCATGCCCGACGTGATAAAGGCCGACACCCCGTCGGAGGCCGCCGAGCCTGAGAAGGAGGCGTTGCTGGCCTGCGTCAAGAAAGCCGTGGAGGGACTGATGGAGCATCGCGCAGCCGAGGGACGCCGCCTCGACGAGTTCTTCCGCCTGCGCATCAGCCGCATCTCCGACCTGCTGGCCGAGGTGCCGCGCTACGAGACCGAACGCATCACCAAAATACGTTCACGCATCACCGACAGCCTCTCCTCCATCCCCAAGGTGGAGTATGACAAGGGCCGCCTCGAGCAGGAGATGATTTTCTACATCGAGAAGCTCGACATCAACGAGGAGAAACAGCGTCTGGCCCAGCACCTGCGCTACTTCCTCGAGACACTCGACGCCGCCCCCGGGCAGGGTAAGAAGCTCGGTTTCATCGCCCAGGAGATGGGCCGCGAGATCAACACCCTCGGCTCGAAGAGCAACCAGGCCGACATGCAGATACTCGTCGTCAAGATGAAAGACGAGCTGGAGCAAATCAAGGAGCAGGTGCTCAACGTGATGTAATCCCACGCAAGCTCCCCCGCGAAATGACCTTTTTATGGAATTTTGTGTGTCCAGCACACAAGATTCCACACCTTTGTCGCGTTGTATAACGGACACTCTCATAATCAGACCATCCATGAAACACAGATTACTCCTTATCATAGCCGCCGCCTTTCTGGCCGTCGGCTCCATCTTCGCCTCGCGCCGCTACGCCGGAGGCGACATCTCCCTGCTGCCCGCCTATGAGGAGGCCGGAGCGGTCTACCTCGACTATGACGGCAAGCCTGTCGACGGCTCCGCGCTCGACTTCTTCGCCGGACAGGGGTGGGACATCATGCGTGTGCGCCTCTTTGTCGACCCCGCCGCCTACGACGGCCCCGACAAAGACCCCAACGCCTGCCAGAGCCTCGACTACATCCTACCAATCTGCAAGCGCATCAAGGCCGCCGGGCTGCCGCTGATGCTCGACTTCCACTACTCCGACACATGGGCCGACCCTGCCAAGCAGTGGACCCCCGCCAGCTGGACCGGCCTTGACGACACTCAGCTCTGCCAGGAAATCTACGACTACACCCGCGAGACCCTGCAGACCCTCGCCGACGAGGGGGTAGTCCCCGACTTCATCCAGACCGGCAACGAAATCTCATACGGTATGCTCTGGGGCGCCTGGAACGCCCCGGCCTCGTCGCTCAAGAAATGCTTCATCAACAGCGACGCCAACTGGGAGCGCTTCACCGACCTGCTCAAGCAGGCAGGCAAAGCCTGTCGCGAGGTATGCCCCGCCGCGAAAATCGTGCTTCACACCGAGCGCGTCGACAACATCCCGGTGCAGGACAACTTCTACACCCGCATGAAGGATGTCGACTACGACATCATCGGGCTGAGCTACTACCCCTATTTCCACGGCCCGCTGGCCAATCTCGACAACGCCGTCAAGAGCCTGGAGACGAAGTTCCCCGACAAGGAGGTGATGGTGGTGGAGGCCGGCTACCCTTACAAATGGGAGGTGCCGGGCACCACCTATGATTACTCCAAGGTCTACCCCTACTCCGATGCCGGGCAGATGGATTTCACCACCGCCCTGGTCGACATGCTCAAGACCCACGACTCGGTCACCGGCCTGATATGGTGGTGGCCCGAATACAACGCCTACCGCACCTCGTTATCGGGATGGTACAACGCGCCGCTCTTCGACAGCACCACCGGACGCGCCTGCAACGCCGTCAAGTCGCTGGCAGCTTTCGCCGACAACTCCGGAGCCGGCATCGACGGTGTCAGCGCCGACTCCGCCCAGGGCAATGCCGACGGCCCCTGGCACAACCTGCTCGGCCAGCCTGTCAGCGAGCCGCTCGCGCCCGGCATTTACATCCGAGACGGCGAGAAACTCATCGTGAGATGACACGAAGCCGCCCGCGCCGCCCCCGAGCGTGAGTATTTGATAGCATATGACCTATTTGTGATAGTCGTTTTGCTGCCTGTTAGGTAATTTTGCAGGTGACAAAACGACTATCACATTTATGAAAACCCCATCATCCATCATCATCCTGGCGGCTATGGCCGTCGCTTCCTTCACCGCAGCAGCCCTCCCCCCGGAGGCCGCCGACTCGGCGCTCTACCATGAACCCTACCGTCCGCAATACCACTACACCCCGGCACACCGCTGGATAGGCGACCCATGCGGACTGCTAAGGCACGGGGGAAGATACCTCGGCTACTGCTGGGGAGCGGCCGAGACCCCCGACCTGGTCCACTGGACCGAAATCAACCGGGAGGCGATACTCGGCCTGCCCGACAACATCTCGCCATTCACCGGCAGTGTGGTGGTAGACCGTGACAACACCGCCGGATGGGGAGAAGGCGCGCTCGTGGCGGCGTTCACCTCATTTGACAAGGACTCCAAGAAGCAATCACAGTCGGTGGCTTTCAGCCACGACGGCGGCAAGACATTCCGATATTACGACCTCAACCCGGTAATCGACACCTGGAGCACTGAGTTCCGCGACCCGACTGTCATCAGGTATGCCCCATCGGGCAAATGGGTGATGGCCGTGGCAAAGGCCCTGGAGAAGAAAGTGGCCTTCTACGAGTCTGACGACCTCCGCAACTGGACATGGACAAGCGACTTCGGCCCCATGGGCGACAACGAGAAGTCATGGGAATGCCCCGACCTCTTCCAGCTCACCGTGGAGGAGAGCGGCCAGAAAAAATGGGTGCTGGTGGTTTCAGTCAACTGGGCCAGGGAGCAATATTTTGTCGGGGATTTCGACGGCAAACGTTTCATCCCCGACCGCCCGGACGCGTCTCCGCTGTATGTCGACGACGGCCTCGACTATTACGCCTCACGTGTGTTCCAGGACTATGACGGAGACAGCGACGGGGTCTACACCCTCGGTTGGGTCAACACCTGGGACTACGCCCAGACAGCTCCATCAACCTGGGGCAAAGGGATATGGTCACTCCCCAGGCAGCTGTCGCTCTACATCACGCCTGACGGACTGAGACTGCGCCAGCGTCCCGCCCCGGCGCTTGAGACACTGCGCGGCGTCCCCGTCAATTTCTCCAGGAGGCTGCAGCCCGGCACCACCCCGCTCCCCCGCGTTACAGCGATGGGCAACCAGTATGAGATGGATGTGACATTCAGGCCGTCGGCGGGCGATGTCACCGGCCTCTATCTCTGCCGTGGTGACGGACGAAAGGTGGCCCTCAGCTACGACTCAGAGTCGGGCTATCTGACGGTCGACCGCACAAACGCCAGCGACGCGTCGATACCAAAGTTCAGCCGCGTGGCCTGCGCTCAGATTGCCGAAGGTGGCGACAAGGAGGTCAACCTGAGGATATTCGTCGACAAATCGACCATCGAGGTGTTTGCCGGGGATGGCCGCAAGGTCTTCACGTTCCTCACGTTCGCTGCCCCAGGCCAGGATGGCGTGGAACTATTCTCGACCAGGGGGAAGACCCATGTCGAGGCCACCATCTGGCCGATGGCAAGCATCTGGCACTGACACCGGTTTTAATTTTCCCGCCTATCTTTCGGTGATATATCGGGGATTTTGCATATATTTGCAGGGTGGTAACCGAAGCGGATTGTGAAAGCACCGCAGGTTACCGCCCTCTTTTGATTTGGAAATGTAAAACAATCACCATGGCAGGTAAACTTATCATAATCTCCGCTCCATCGGGATGCGGCAAGTCGACCATCATCGGCGACATCATGGACCGCGGACAGCTCGACTTGCAGTTCTCAGTGTCGGCCACCAACCGCAAGCCCCGCGAAGGGGAGGTGGACGGAGTCAGCTACCATTTCCTCTCCGACGAGAGATTCCAGGAACTCATCGCCGAGGGAGCCTTCGTGGAATACGAGCAGGTATATCCGGGCCGTTATTACGGCACCCTGCGCAGCGAGATCGAAAACCGCGTGGCCGAGGGCCACAACGTGATTCTCGACATCGACGTGTGTGGCGGGGTCAATGTCAAGGAGCTGTTCGGCGACAAGGCCCTGGCCATCTTCATCGAGCCGCCAAGCATCGACGAGCTGCGCCGCCGCCTGGAGAACCGTGGCAGCGACTCGGCCGACTCCATACGCCAGCGTGTCGACCGCGCCGAGTATGAGCTGGGATTCATTCCCAAGTATGACCATGTGGTCACCAACGACGAGCTGCCCAGGGCAATCGCCGAGGTGGAGACCCTTATCCGCGACTACATCACCCGGCCGTGACCGGGCCGAAACACCCAGCGTCATGGTAATCGGAGTTTTCGGTGGGTCGTTCAACCCGGTGCATGCCGGCCACATAAGCCTGGCCCGGGAGGTCGTGGCCCGCAAGCTGGCCGACAAGGTGATGATGGTGATGTCGCCGCTCAATCCCCTCAAGGAGGATCCGGCGTCGCTCATCGACGACTACCTCAGGATGGAGATGCTGCGCATCGCCTGCCTCCCTTACCCCCGGCTGGAGGCGAGCGACATAGAGTTGTCCATGCCCCGTCCGTCATACACCATCGACACCCTGCGGCGGCTGGCCGGAAGCAATCCCGGCGACAGTTTCCGGCTGGTGATCGGGGCCGACAACTGGGAGTGTTTCGACAGGTGGAAGGACTACCGCGAGATTCTGCGCGACTTCCACCCGATTGTATATCCGCGCGAGGGTTGCGCCATGCCGGGCGAAGACTCGCAGGCCACCCCGATGTGGGCCGACCTGCTGCCGGTGTCAAGCACCATGATAAGGCAACGCCTCATCACGGGGGAACCGGTGAACAATCTGCTCCCCCCGGCGGTATTGGATTATATACGGGCCAACGGCCTATACCGCCGCGACGACCCGCAGGTCATCTGACCACGATCCGTCAAACCGGGCCTGGCGCGCCCAGGCCCCAAAAAACATCTGACTTATGGAATCAAACGCCATTGTGTTCGTAGGACTATGCGATGAATACTGCCGCGAGCTTGAAGCCGCACGCGAGGCCGACCGTGACGAGTTTGTCGACCGTATGCTGCGCCTGCTGCCGCGCCTTTACATCTCGGCCTTCGACATAGCCCCCGACATATACCTCGACCAGGATGTCTACATCGAGCAGGCCCTCGACGAGGACTATTACGACGCGGTGCGCCGCAACGTGGAGACCCTCCTGGGCCCCGACGATGTCTACCTTGAGGTGTTCGAGGAGGACATGAAATACTCCGACACCCCGGTGGCGGTGTCGATTTCCGAAGGGCTCACAGACCTCTTCCAGGTCTTCTACAACTTCATAAACACGGTGCGCGACACCACCGACGAGACCGTCAGCCTCGCCCTCCAGGGTGTGGCCGAGGATTTCCGTGGCTACTGGTCGCAGACCCTCTGCAACACCCTGCGCGCCCTCAACCATCTGAAGACCAATTCCTGAAACTTCCCACAAAAAAACACCCCCTACCCCCGCGATGAATCCCCGCCAGCAACGCCTTCTCGACCTGCGCCAACAGCTCAACCGCCACAACCACAACTATTATGTGCTCAACGCACCGGAGATTTCCGACCAGGAGTTTGACATGCTGATGAAAGAGCTGGAAGCCCTCGAAAAAGAGTTTCCCGAGATGGCCGACCCTTACTCGCCGACCCAAAGGGTGGGCAGCGACCTTACCGACAAGTTCGAGCAGGCCGCCCACATCCATCCGATGCTGTCGCTGGGCAACACATACTCCATCCATGAGGTAGACGAGTGGTTCGCCCGGATAAGGACCGCCCTGGAGGGGGAGAAATTCGATGTGGTCGGGGAGATGAAATATGACGGCACATCCATCTCGCTCATCTACGAGCATGGCCGCCTTGTGCGCGCCGTAACCCGTGGCGACGGCGAGCGCGGCGATGTCGTGACCGAGAACATCAAGACCATACGCTCGATTCCTCTTGAGCTGCGTGGCTCGGGATGGCCCGACATGTTTGAGATACGCGGGGAGATACTGATGCCCTGGAAGGAATTCGACCGCCTCAACAAGGAGCGGGAGTACAACGAGGAACCCCTCTTCGCCAATCCCCGCAACGCCGCCTCGGGCACACTGAAGACCCTCGACTCACGCGAGGTGGCCCGCCGCGGACTCGACGCATACTTCTACTACATGCTCGGCCCGTCGCTTCCCCACGACAACCATTACGACAACATGACGGCCGCCCGCGAGTGGGGCTTCAAGGTCTCTGACATCATGAGCCGTTTCAGCTCTATAGAGGCCGTGGACGAGTTCATAAACCACTGGGACACCGCCCGCCGCGAATTGCCCGTGGCCACCGACGGCCTGGTGTTCAAGGTCGACAACCTGCGCCAGCAGCTCAACCTGGGCTTCACGGCGAAGTCGCCCCGCTGGGCCATTGCCTACAAATTCCCCGCCGAGAGGGCCTGCACCAGACTCCGCTTCGTGTCATTCGAGGTGGGGCGCATGGGCATCGTCACCCCTGTGGCCAACCTCGAGCCGGTATTGCTGTCGGGCACCATCGTAAAACGCGCCTCGCTCCACAACGAGGACATCATCCGCTCTCTCGACATCCACGAGGGTGACATGCTCTATGTGGAGAAGGGGGGGGAAATCATCCCCAAAATCACCGGTGTGGATGAAAATGGCCGCCAGCCCGGAGCCGCCCCCATCGGATTCGTCAGCCACTGCCCCGCCTGCGGCACACCGCTGGTCAGGGTCGAGGGGGAAGCCGCCTGGCAATGTCCCAACCGCTTCGGATGCCCGCCCCAGATTGCCGGACGCGTGGAGCACTTCGTGGGACGCAAGATGATGAACATCGACGGCGTCGGGGAGGAGACCGCCCAACAGCTCTACGCCAAGGGGTATGTGCGCAACATCGCCGACCTGTATGACCTCACCGCCGACAGGCTGATGACCCTCGAAGGTTTTGGCCCCAGGTCGGCAGAGAGGGTGCTGGAGGGGCTCGAAGCCTCCAAGTCAGTGCCATACGACCGCGTGATATACGCCCTGTCGATACCCTTCGTGGGGGACACGGTGGCCAAGAAAGTGGCCAAGGCATTCCCCGACATCGACCGCCTGATGGCAGCCTCATCCGCCCAGCTGGCAGCCACCAAAGACATAGGCCCCCGCATCGCCGAGAGCGTCACCGAATATTTCGCCAACCCGCTCAACCGTGAGATTGTGGAGCGTCTGCGCCACGCCGGCCTGCAGATGGCTGCCCCCGAGGAGTCGGAGGAGGGACGCACTGACCTCCTCGGAGGAAAGAGCTTCGTGATTTCAGGCACATTCACCCACCACTCCCGCGACGAGTACAAGGATCTCATCGAGCGCAACGGCGGCAAGAACGTATCTTCCATCTCCAAGAAGACCGACTATCTCTTCGCCGGCGAGAACATGGGCCCCGCCAAGCGCGAGAAAGCCGCCTCACTCGGCATCCCCGTCATCGATGAGGCCACCTTCCTGGAAATGCTCGGCACTCCCATGGCCTGACATTCTCCGCCTGCAGCCCCCTTCTTAAAGGCTGTCTTTAAGATTTAATGTGGCAAAAATTGCCGACAGATTCCGCATCACAATACAACGGGAGGTATCCCAAATACACTTACGAGTGGAAGACTGACATGCCCATGATTTTATTTTGTCTCCGGACGGCAAGAAAACGGATGAAAAAGGGAGGCGACCATCTGTGGGTATGAGATTTTTTTCGTAAATTTGCAGCCGTAAACCATACATACCATACTCCGATGAACAAGCTTGAGCACCTGCTGGCTGAAAAGCTGCTTAATATCAGCGCGATAAAACTCCAACCCGACATGCCTTTCACCTGGGCGTCAGGCTGGAACTCACCCATATACACCGACAACCGCAAGACCCTGTCGTATCCCGAAATCCGCACCTTCATCAAGACCGAAATCTGCCGTCTGATAATGGAGGAATTCGGTATGCCCGACGCGATCGCCGGTGTTGCCACCGGGGCCATCGCCCAGGGCGCGCTCGTCGCCGACATGCTCGGTCTTCCCTACGTCTATGTCCGCTCGGCGCCCAAAGACCACGGCCTGGAGAACCTGATTGAGGGCAATCTGACCCTCGGCCAGAAGGTAATCGTAATCGAGGACCTTATCTCCACCGGCAAAAGCTCGCTCAAGGCTGCCGAAGCCATCCGCATGGCAGGCGCCGAGGTGGTCGGCATGGTGGCAATGTTCACCTACGGCTTCCCCGTGGCCGAAAAGGCCTTCAAGGAAGCCGGCATCAAGCTGATGACCCTCTCAAACTACGAGGCCATGCTTGACGCGGCCCTCAAGACCGGATTCATCGCCCAGAAAGACATCAAGACCCTCCAGGAATGGCGCGAAGACCCCGCCAACTGGGCTCCCGTCCGTCCTGAGGAATAAATAATTGACCCCATTTTACCGCAACCGGCAAACTGCGGGGGCGAACTCCGTTCGCCCCCGTTTGTTTTACCCTAAAACAATTCTATGGCAACATATAAAAGCAAACCCGCGAGAATCAACCGCAGCGCGAGCGACCTCTACAACCGTTTCAGCGATATGAGCCGCCTCCAGCAGTCGCTCGACGAGCTGCCCGAAGAGCAGCGCAAGCAGATCGGCGACGTGGAGTTCACAGCCAACTCCCTGAAGATCGTCACCCCCCAGGTCGGCGAGATTGCCTTCGTCATCAAAGAGCGGGTGGAGCCTTCAAAAATCGTGTTCGGCACAGAGTCCTCCCCCGTCCCCTTGACCATGGAGGTCAACATCACCCCCGCCGGGGATGAGGCCGCCGACGTGGAGACCCGCATCGACGTGGAGATTCCCGCCATCGTGCGCCCAATAATCGGCCCGCAGCTCCAGAAAGCCGCCGACAAGTTCGGCGAACTCATCGCCGGACTAAGCATCTGACAACAACCATGAATCTCTCCTCCATGACATACAACGCCAAGGCGGCCGCCATCGCAACGGCCCTGTCAGCGGTGGCCCTGACCCTCCAGTCGTGTGAGCAGGTCGACTTCGACCGTGTCCCCCCGACAAACGTCAGGCTAAGTTTCGACACCCAGGCCGAATGGGACAGATACGGCACTCCAGGCGCGCTCGACCACAAGGAGTTCATCCTCGACGGCACCTACCGCGTGCCGTCTGACTTCCCCTGGACTGCGCTGACCTACACAGGGTTCGGCGGCATATTGCTCGTCGGGGACATCAGCGGGGCCCCATACGCCTACGACCTGGCCTGCCCCGTGGAGCTGCGCCGCGATGTCAGAATCAAGATCGACCCTGACACAAACGAGGCATACTGCCCATCATGCGAGAGCCGGTATTCGGTCTTCACCAACTATGGCTCGCCGGTATCAGGGGAGGCCAGGAAACTTAAACGCGGACTGAGGCGTTTCAATGTCGGCCCGGGATTCAACGGGGAATTCATGGTGGTGTCGCGCTGAGGCCCATACGCCCGCCCCTTCTCCGGCCAAGCCCCGCGACCCTCTGCCTTTCACAATCATTCTTTATGGAAACCAAGACAATCATCGAGCGCCTGCGTGAGCGCCACAACATCACCAACCTCAACGAGATGCAGCAGCGGATGGCCACCACCGACCTCCGCGAGCTTGTGTTGCTCTCCCCCACCGGCTCCGGCAAGACGGCGGCGTTCACATTGCGCCTGCTGCGCTTCCTCGGCCCGTCAGAGGGGAAGGTGCAGGCGGTGGTGATTGCCCCGTCGAGAGAGCTTGTCATCCAGATCGCCGACGTGATACGCCCGGTGGCCGCCGGACTCAAGACCGTGGCGTTCTACGGAGGCCACCAGATGGCCGACGAGGTCAACTCCATGTCGGTGGTGCCTGACATCATCGTCGCCACCCCGGGCCGCCTGCTCGACCATCTCAAACGCGCCACAGTGTCGCTCTCCGACGTGAAGGCGCTCGTGCTCGACGAATACGACAAGTCGCTCGAACTGGGTTTCCACGACGAGATGAAGCGCATCGTGAAACGCATGGGCCATCCCCGGCTAGTCATCCTGACATCGGCCACCCCGCTGGCCGAGATGCCCGACTTCCTGAAACTCAAAAAGCCCGAGGTGCTTGACTTCTCGGGCGGCAAACCGTCGGGCGGCCGGCTGCAGACCGTCAGGGTCGATTCCCCCGAACGTGACAAGCTGCCGGTGCTTGAGGCCCTGCTGCGGAGCCTCGACAACGGCAAGGCCCTGATTTTCGTCAATCACCGCGAGAGCGCGGAGCGTGTCTACGACGACCTCAAAAAGAAAGGATTCCCCGTAGGGATATACCATGGCGGACTGGAACAGCGCGAACGCAAGCTCGCCATCGACATGCTCAACAACTCCACCACCCCCATCCTTGTCTCCACCGATCTCGGGGCGAGGGGTCTCGACATCGACAATGTGCAGTATGTGATTCATTACCATATGCCGCTGACGATGGAGAGCTGGACCCACCGCAATGGCCGCACGGCCCGAATGGGGGCCGACGGCACCGTGTTCACAATAATCTCCGAAGGGGAGAACATCCCGGAATATGTCGACTGGCAACGCGAGCTGCAGCCCCGCTCCACATCGGCCGACCCTATCCGCTCCGAAAACGCCACAATCTACATCAACGCCGGGAAAAAGGAGAAAATCTCGCGCGGCGACATAGTCGGCTTCCTCATCCACAAAGGGGGTCTCACAGCCGACAAGATAGGCAAAATTGTGCTTGACGACCATTCATCGCTTGTCGCCATTCCCCGCGAGGCACTCGCCCCGCTGCAACCCGGCGGCGAGGGGCTGCTGCAACGTCTCGCCCCCCAAAAAATCAAGAACACCCGCGTAAGGCTCTCGCTGATAGGCTGAACGGGGGACCGGAGGATTAGCTGACAGCCCGGGGAGTCACTCCACAGGCGACAGGCCGAGGGCCTCGGCGGCATAGGCCAGCATCAGTTGGCGGGCCGCTTCAGGCTCGTTGGGAATCTCGCCGTCGAGTATGGCGTTCTTTATCCGCTCCTTTATCATCCCGACCTCGCGACACTGCCCCAGGCCGAACACCCTCATTATCTCTATGCCGTCGACCGGAGGCTGGAAGTTGCGTATGCGGTCGCGCTCCTCAAGCTCCACCATCTTCTGCTTCACCAGCTCGTAGTTCTCGCGGAAACGGGCCACCTTGTCGGCGTTTTTCGACGTGATGTCGGCGGCGCAGAGGAGCATCAGGTCATCCACATCGTCGCCCGCGTCGAAAAGCAGTCGGCGCACAGCCGAGTCAGTCACCTCATCCTCGACCAGCGCAATCGGGCGCATGTGAAGCTCGACAAGCTTCTGCACATACTTCATCTTGTCGTTCATCGGGAACTTCATCTGACGGAAGATGCGCGGCACCATCTTGGCCCCCACGGCGTTGTGGCCGTGGAAAGTCCAGCCGAGCTTGTGGTCAAACCGTTTTGTCACCGGCTTGGCGATGTCATGGAGCAGCGCGGCCCACCGGAGCCACACATTGTCTGACTTTCCGGCCACATTGTCAAGCACGGCGAGTGTGTGGTAGAAGTTGTCCTTGTGGCCGACACCCTCCACGATTTCCACCCCCTTGAGGGCCTGAAGCTCGGGGAATATGAATTTCAGCAGCCCCGATTTCATCAGCAGCGTCCAGCCAAGCGAGGGGCGCGGGGCCTTCATTATCTTCATCAGCTCATCCATCACCCTCTCGCGCGATATAATCTTGATGCGAGGGGCGTTGCGGATGATTGCCCTGAAGGTGTCGTCGACGATGCGGAAATCGAGCTGTGTGGCGAAACGTATTGCGCGCATCATCCTCAGAGGGTCGTCAGAGAAAGTGATGTCAGGGTCGAGGGGGGTGCGTATCAGTCCCTCCCTGAGGTCCTCAAGGCCATTGTAACGGTCAATCACCTCCCCGAAACGGTCGGCGTTGACACATGCCGCCATCGCGTTGATGGTGAAATCGCGGCGCGCCAGGTCGTCATCCAGGGTGCCATCCTCGACAATCGGCTTGCGCGACTCGCGGTGGTACGACTCCTTGCGCGCCCCGACAAACTCCAGTTCGACCGAGCGCGACTTCACCTGGGCCGTGCCGAAATTGCGGAACACGCTCAGATGGCTCCCCTTGATTTCGCGGGCCACCTCGCGGGCCACCTCTATGCCGCTCCCGACCGTGACGAAGTCTATGTCTTTCGACGGGCGTCCCAGCAACAGGTCGCGGACATACCCGCCGACAACGTAGCACTCACGCCCGAGCCTGTCGGCGGCTCCTCCTACCTGGCTGAATACTTTTTTATGAAGCTTGTCAGATAAATTCATTGCAGATGATTTCAGATGATGACGGCCCGGCTGACAAGGTCATACCAGGGGGATGATTTCCTCCGGGGCATTGGTTATGCATCGCGCACCTGAAGGGGTGATGATGTAAGTGTTCTCGATGCCCACAGCCCCGACATGGGGAATCACAAACTTGGGCTCCATGGCGATGGCGTTACCCTCCTGGAGCATGTCGCGGCTGCGGGGCGCAATCACCGGAGTCTCGTTGATTTCTATGCCGACACCGTGGCCGCAGAAGGCGGCTTTCTGGCGATGGCCCATGAAGTAACGCTCGAATCCGGCCTCGCGGGCAATGCGCGCGGCCATCTCGTACAGGTCGGAAGCCTTGGTCCCCGGCACAGCCATGCGGCGGAATTCCCTGTGTATGGCCAGCGAGCATTCATGGGCATCCTTGGCCTCGGCGGGAATCTCGCCATAGGAGAACACTCGGGTCATGTCGGTCATGTAGCCGGTGTAGTCGCCGTTGACATCCACCGACACGGTGGTTCCGGGCTTTAGCTCCTCGCCGGAGGAGCCTACCGGCAACGACGGGCTCATACCTTTGCCGCCGAGGGCGAAGTCATAGGGGGACGGCGTGTCGGCGTTCTCGCCGGCCAGGACATTGCCCATGAAGGACTCCATCGACTTGCCTGCGATGCGGAACTGTCCCAGGCACCCCTCGAGACGCGACACATGCTCTATCGCCACATCAAGCTCGAAATCGGTCATCCCCGGGGAGAAAAGCGAGGGAATCCGGCGGTAGACAGCCGTGTGGATGACTCCCGAGCGTTCCATCATCGAAATCTCCATCGGGGTCTTCACCGCCCTGGCAGCTGCCACCAGCGGCGACGCGCTGTAAAACCCGGCATCAGGGAACACCGCCTGCAGGCGTGTGACCGTGGAATATGGCAGGGTGTCGGCCTCCAGCCCTATCGCCTCGGGCAACGGCTGCCCCATGGCCTCAAGGCGTGAAGGAATCTCTTCGGGCTTGCGCACCTCGACAACATCCTCGCCGGCCAGCTCCACCGGACGGCGCACAAACCATATGGGCTTCCGTGTGGCATCCACCGGGATGTATGCCCAGCCGCTGTAGACACGGCCTGTGAGATAATACAGCATCGCGTTGTCGGCGATGAGCAGCGCGCCCCCGCGTCCAGCCGCCCGGGCAGCGTCGCGCAGCCGCCCGATTCTCAGGGCGACCTCCGCTGAGGGAAGAAGTATGAGATTTTCCATCGTTGATAATTTTCGTTTTGGGAATGCCACAGGTGGCATGAGCCTCCTTGGTGGCCGACACAAAGTCTATAACGCCTCGGGGACAAAAAAGATGCCAGCCTGGGTGACACCCCGCAGGGTGTCGGCCCGCATTATGTGGCGCACCCCTATACGGCTGCCTGACCTGTGGCTGAAACTGCGGGCGACGGTGTCGGATGCCTGGAACGAGGCTCCGATTCCCCGCCCCGTCCAGCTGCCGAAGCTGTCGGCGAGACGGATTTCAAGGGTGTCGGTGCGTGGACGGCCTCCATCCTCCACCGTAGTCTCAAGCCACAGCGAGGTGAAGGGGAAACCGTTGTCGTGGCGCACCCCGACCACCAGCCGTCCGCGGCACACCGAGTCGGGATGCACCGCCTCAAACCACAGCGTGTCGCCATACTGCCATCCCTCCTCCGGGAGGTCGGCATACCCGGCGTAGTCGTTGCCGGGAGGGGAGCAGGCGGTCATCGCTGAAAGGAGCATAACCGACAGCCCCGCCGCCACAATGAGGCGGGGGGCTATCCTGCGGTATATGTCGCGTATCTGGCGCATACGGAGTCAGGGTCAATGGTCGTGCCTCACCCTTGTCATTCGGGCTTGTTGCCGGCAGAGGGGGCAGGCTTGTTGTCTGGCTTGTCGCCGCCTGGACGGTTGTCACCGCCGGGTTTGCGGTCACCCCTCCTACGGGGTTTCTGGTCACCCTTGGGCTGCTGGGGCCTCGGCTCACCCTTCGGCTGTGGTTTCTGGGGATTGCCCCCCTTGGGCTGGCCATCCTTTTGCCCCTGCGGGCGTTTCTGGTTCTCCTTCCCCTGCTGGCGGCCCTTGGGTTTTCCACCCTTTGGCTGCCCCTCCCGGGCTTGGGAATCCTTGGGCTGGCCATCGCGCGCGCCATCCTCTTTTTTCGCTCCTGAAGGCTTTGACGGCTTGCGCTTCTTCTTTTTCTTGTCAAACCGCGTCAGGGAGTCCTGGCCGAGGATGTCGGCGTATTCCGAAGGCTTCTTCTCCTGGCCATCCTCCTCTTTAAGGGTCAGAGGCTTCTCTCCGGCCTTGTTGAGGGCAATCACCTCGAAGGCCCGCGCGGCCGGGATGGTCACCAGGTTGGCGGGTATGTTCTTGTCTGTCGAGTAAGTGATCTCGCGCTTGAAGATGTCGGCCTTGAAATAGTGGTAGAGGTTGTCGGCCGTCTCCAGTTTCGCGTCCTTGGGGGGAAGCTTCCGGGAAGCCTCGACATACGCGTCCACCTCGAAGTTGAGGCAGCATTTCAGCTTGGCGCACTGGCCGGCCAGCTTCTGCGGGTTGAGGGATATGTCCTGGTAACGGGCCGCCCCGGTCGAGACGCTGACAAAGTTGGTCAGCCAGGTGGTGCAGCACAACGGACGGCCACATGGGCCTATGCCGCCGATGCGTCCGGCCTCCTGGCGCGCTCCGATCTGCTTCATCTCGATTCTCACCTTGAAAGTCTCGGCAAGCACCTTGATGAGCTGGCGGAAGTCGACACGCTCGTCGGCTATGTAGTAGAAGATGGCCTTGTTGCCGTCACCCTGGTATTCCACATCGCCGATTTTCATGTTGAGCTTGAGGTCGGCGGCGATTTTGCGGGCGCGTATCATGGTGTCGTTCTCGCGGGCGCGGGCCTGCTCGTAACGCTCGAGGTCAGAAGCCTTCGCCTTGCGGAACACACGGCGGGTCTCGGCGTCGGGCTTCACTCCAGCCTTGCGCATCTGCAGGCGCACAAGCGCGCCGGTTAGGGTCACCCGGCCTATGTCGTGGCCCGGCTGGGCCTCGACGGCCACCATGTCTCCGACCTCGAGGGGTATCTTGCCGGAGTTGAGGAAGTAACCTTTGCGGGTGTTCTTGAAGTTAACCTCCACCATGTCGTCGTCGGCGAATCCGCCGGGGATATCCTCCCAGTAGTCATAGCTATGGAGCTTGCCACGCAGGTCGCAGCCGCCCGACGGCTTGCAGCATCCGCCGCAGCCCGAGGAGCAGTCGCCATCCTTGGGGCAGCCCTCTCCACTGGTGGTGTCATTCTTGGCGCGGCAGTCTTCACAGCCACGCCCGCAACAGCCCTTCGCGCCCCCGGTCTTCTCTTTTTCCTTCTCTTTTTCCATAAGGGTCAACGGGTAAGTGAAACGGGGCTGGGTTACTTGGCGAAGCTGACGGCGCGTGTCTCGCGGATGACGGTGATTTTCACCTGTCCGGGATATGTCATCTCATCCTGGATGCGCTTGGAGATTTCGTTGGAGAGGCTTTCGGTCTGCACGTCGTCAATCTTGTCGGCGCCGACAATGACGCGCAGCTCGCGTCCGGCCTGGATGGCGTATGTCTTCAACACGCCGGGATAGCTCATGGCGAGCTGCTCCAGGTCGTTGAGACGCTTGATGTATGCCTCCACGATTTCGCGGCGCGCTCCGGGACGCGCTCCTGAAATCGCGTCGCAGACCTGAACGATCGGGGCCAGCAGGGTTGTCTGCTCGATTTCGTCGTGGTGGGCGCCGATGGCGTTGCAGATATCGGGTTTCTCCTTGTATTTCTCGGCAAGCTTCATACCCAGGATAGCGTGGGGCAGCTCGGGCTCCTCGTCGGGCACCTTGCCTATGTCATGGAGCAGACCGGCGCGACGGGCTTTCTTGGGATTGAGTCCAAGCTCAGAGGCCATGATCGCACAGAGATTGGCGGTCTCGCGGGCATGCTGCAGCAGGTTCTGTCCGTAGCTCGAACGGTATTTCATCTTGCCGATCATGCGTATGAGGTCGGGGTGCAGGCCGTGGATGCCGAGGTCGATGGCTGTGCGCTTTCCGGTCTCGATGATTTCCTCCTCGATCTGCTTGCGCACCTTGCCTACAACCTCCTCGATGCGGGCCGGATGGATGCGCCCGTCAGCCACAAGCTGGTGGAGGGCAAGACGGGCGATTTCGCGGCGCACAGGGTCGAAGCCCGAGAGGACGATGGCCTCGGGGGTGTCGTCGACGATGATTTCGATGCCGGTGGCAGCCTCGAGCGCACGGATGTTGCGTCCCTCGCGGCCGATGATGCGGCCCTTGATTTCATCGCTGTCGATATGGAAGACGGTCACCGAGTTCTCGATGGCGGCCTCCGTGGCCACACGCTGTATGGTCTGGATGACGATGCGCTTGGCCTCCTTGTTGGCGGTCATCTTCGCCTCGTCCATGATGTCGTTGATGTAAGAGGCGGCTGCGGTCTTGGCCTCATCCTTCATCGACTCCACGAGCTTCTCCTTTGCCTCGTCGGCCGAGAGGCCCGAGATATGCTCGAGGGTGTCCTGGGCTGTGCGCTTGAGCTTGTCGAGCTCCTCCTTGCGGGAGGCAATCACGCTCTCCTCGGCGTCGAGCTTCTGGCGGCGCGTCTCCAGCTCCTTGTTCTGGCGCTGGTTGTCTTGCTGCACCTGGTTGAGCTCCATCTCGCGCTTCTTCATCTTGGCCTCGACAGACTGCACCTTTGACAGGCGCTGGTTGGCGGCTTTCTCGGCCTCCTCCTTTATCTTCATGCCCTCCTCGCGGCTTTTGAGGAGTTCTTTCTGGCGTATCACCTCACCCTCACGGCCAGCCTCCTCGATGATCGACTTGGCACGGCTTATGGCGAGCTTGTTCTGTATCAGGATTGTGCCGAGTATGCCGATGGCGATACCGACCACAGTGATCATGATATAAATCAGGATGTCTATATATGCGTCCATATCTTTGTTTAACGGGTTGTTTTAATTCTGTTTTCTGTTTTTAAGGATTGATTATCAGGTTGTAAAAAATTCCATTGCAAGACAGACACGCGGCCTTGAAAAAGCAAACGCGCCCTGCCGGGCCACCTGTCTCTCCAGGGGGCAGCGGCTGTGCGCGGGGAAACGGCAATATGACATGGCTTCCGGCTCAGGAGGCCACCCAGGGGCTTGACGGAGCGTGTGGCTCATCTCCGGCCCGGGGGTCGGCGGCATCCTTCCCAGCGTCGGGGAGGGAGCATCCGAAGCCGTGGAGCATCCGGTCAAGCTCTGTCTCGAACTGCTCCAGCACCGCGTTGGTCTCCTCCGAGAGCCTGTTGGCGTTGAAATACAGCTCGGCAAACTGATACGCGACCATGGCCAGCACCTCCGTGGAGTTCTTGTCGGGGAAGCGCTGCAGCCAGCGGCTCCACAGGCGGTTGACCTGGTATTCGGCGTTGCGGACACGCTCTTCATCGGCCCGGTTGATTTTCAGGGCGACGGGGTTCTGGCCCGCGATGCGTATCGTTATATTTAGTTTGTCTTCGGTCATTCTTTGAGGTCGGCAATGCACTTGTCGATTTCCCGTATCAATTCGGCCAACAGGGCGCGGGTCTGCTCCACATCCTTGCGTTCGGGAGCGATGGTGGTGGCGATTTTCAGGAACTCCACCTCCTGCTGCAGTTTTCCGGCGAGCTTGCGCGAGTTCTCCAGCTCGGCCTCAAGCTCGGCGACGCGTGCCAAAGCCCGGTCTCTCTCGCCGCACACCAGCGAGAACCGGTCAGAGACAACCAGCATTTTCGCCCTGAGGCGTTCGACGGTCTGTTGCAGGTCTCCGGCCATTATTGTCCAAATTTTTACAAAAGTACAATTTTTTTCCAATATTCCCCCTATCGGGGCATGATTTTTTCAATCGCGGCCCAGGCGGAAGCGGCCACCTGAAGCAAAATGGCCGCCTAAGAAACAGGAGGCCACCCCGTTTCTCCCGGGTGGCCTCCGCTACAAACCTTATTATCTTCTTTAACTTATCGTCAGACTTTTGTCAAAGACGATGGCAGCCGTATGTCAGAAACATGCCTTGACCACCATAGTGTCGCCACCGCCACGGACGGTCACCACAGCCGGCCCTCTGAAATCAACCGCGATGGTGCCGGAGCCTGCCGGGATGGTCGTTTTTGCCACAAGCCGTCCATCCATCGAGTATATGTCTACCTGTTCGCCTCCGTCGGCGCCGTCATATCTCACAATGCCATCGGCAACAGACAGCTTCATCTGCTCCCTGCCGACCGCATCGGCCAGGCTGCTGGGGATGACGCTCTTCGGCGAGAGGTAGGCAAGGATATTGGATGTCATGTCCTCGAGGTTGGAGCGGTAGAGGTTGACACCGGCGGCTCCACCCTCTGTCCTGGGCGCCCACTGGCATGCCGCCAGTCCGTTGGACACGATTGTTCCTCGCCGCGAGTCTACCGCGTCCTGGCTTATCGCCCTGTTGCCCCCGTGGGCGACAGGAAGGAACTCCACGATTCCGGCGAAGGGCTGGCCCCCGTCGTGGCCCCAGGTGCCAAGCACCCGGGCATTGTTGGTGGCGCAGAAATTGTCATGGCCCCCGAAGTCATTCATGCGCCACAGGCAGTTGTGGTCCTCGCGGTGAAGCCCGGCGGGATTGCCCAGCAGGTCTACCAGCTTGCCATAGGAGGCGTTTGCGACATCCAGGCCGTAGAACATCGGATGGCCCGAGTGGTCGATGCCGTTGGCCGAGATATTGACCTGCCATACATCATTGCCGACACCTCCGTCTCCGCTGTTGAACTCCTCGGGGTTGCAGCCGGTGCGCCCCACAGCCACGGCAAGCTGCGTGGCGAAGCCCGACAGGTATAGGTTGCCCCCGGAAGCGATGTACCCTTTGAGGGCATCTACCACCGCCGCGTCGCTGCAACCTCCGGGGAGGTTCTGCCATCCCCGCTCAAGCCCGACACGGTCGACATGTATCCAGAGACAGTCATAATCATTGGCCGACAGCCCGTCGACAGTCCCGTAGAAGACCTTTCCGGAGGGGAAGGCGGCCTGGAAATATCCACAGGCGGCTTTCTCCTGGGTGTCGAGCCCGTCGAAGGATGAAGAACCGACATACATGGCCACCTTGCCGGTAGTCTCCGGTATTTCAGGTTCGGCCGGCTCCACAGGCTCGGGAGCGACATCCCCCTCGCCGAGGATATACGCCTCGACAGCCTTGACCTGGGTCTTGCCGTCAGCGAAGAGTTCTATGAGGTCGGCCCCTTCGTCGGTCGGATAGACCCTGACGGAGGCTGCATAACGATCATTGACAAAGACATCCACGATGGAGTGGTCGATGAAGAGGTGGATGGTCAGCGCCTCCCCTTTTGAGGGCACCCGGGGGAGGCGCTCGCCGAAGCGGCTGCGGTCGGGATCCTGGCGCAGGCGCGGCATAGCCCCGAAGTCGACGGCCAACTCGCCGGAGGCGGGGTCATAAACGACCTGCGCACCCTGTCCGGCGGCGTTCTTGAGGAAGTTGATGCCGAAGCGGGAGTCGCCGACGATGAATGTCGCGCGCACCTCGGCCTCACGCCCCCTGACGGGGTTGACCGACCTGACACCGTCGAGCAGAAACGCCCCGTCGATGAATCGCCCGTCATCATCCCCGGCCCTGAGAGCCTTGATGCCGCTGTATGGCTTTTGAATCAACGACCCGTCATTGTCGAGGCTCCACTCACGGGGGAGGGAATAGAGATGGGCATACCCCAGGCGGATGTTGTCGGCTGTGGGGAGCTTGTCGGGCACGATGCCCATGGCCACTACCTTGCCGTCGGGGGTGGTGGCCACCGAGGGTGACAGCAGTCCGAACCCGTCGCGTCCCAGCAGGTCTACCTTCGCCGCGTCGGAGTAGGCGGTGAACCTGCCGCCGGAGATGTCGCCCGAACGGTAGAGGCAGGCAGTGCCATACACGCTGGCCAGCGGGGAGGTGGTCATCAACCATTTGCCTCCCGCCACCGACTTGTCGGCATAAGGGATGAAGGTGACATTGGGCATCTCGGTGAAACCACGGTCGACCCCCTCCTGACATACATAGAAGTCGCCGTCGAAACGCCACCAGCCGTTGTCATATTTGTAAAGCTTCACCGCGTCGGGTCCTCCGATTATGAAATAGGCCCCGGAGTCGTCGCGGAAGAAATATGTGTCGCGCCAGTCACCCTCGAGATAGACCGGATTGCGGGAGTCCTTCTGCCAGTCGCGCAGATGGGCGGTGTCGTCGGTGGTGGCGAAACCGACATACGGCCTGGCGTAGTCCACACCGGTGTAAAGTATGGCCGGTTTGCCGCCGGTGATTTCATCGTCGGTGAACACGCATCCGCTCCAGCACCCCTTGATGTCGTAAAACTCCGAGGGGGCGAGCGCCGGTTTCTCGTCGCGCCAGGTGAGCAGGTCATCCGAGACGATGTGGCCCCAGTGCTGGTGAGACATCACCGGGGCAGACCCGGTGCGCTGGAAAAACGCGTGCCAGAGGTTGTCCTCCGGATTGTAATATAGGCCGTGGGTCTCGTTGGTCCAGTTAATACCGGGCTTGCCGTGGAACCGCGAGCGCAGACGGTCGCCGTCATATCGCCCGTCGGGCAGGTTGAGGTCGGCATATGATGGGGTGAATCCCATTGTCTTTGTCTCATCCCAGACCGAGATGTCGTCGATGGCCCCGTTGAGGGTCGACAGGTTGGCCCCGCCGAGCTGGTTGCCGTTTCCGGCGCGGGCGATGTAGAGCGGGGAGTCGCCGACCACCACACCCTCGCCCGGGGCGGTCGCCTGCCTGACGACACGCCCGTCGCGCATGAGCCTCACGTCGCGGCCATCGACCACGCAGGCCAGCTCGGTCCATTCCCAGAGGGGAATCACGTCATCCCCCGAGTCAAGCACCATCAGCTCGCCGCCGACATAGACCCGCAGGGAGTAACGGCCTGTGCGGCCCACGAAGAAACCGAAGCCCTTGCGCCCCCCCTTCGTCGAGACAGCTCAGCATCTCCACCTGCACGTTGTTTTGCGACGTGGCCGCCTGTTCATGCTCGATTATGTGGTATGTGTCGAGGGCAAAGACCATCCGGGCCGTCATCTGCCGTCCGTCGACGACACGCCCCAGCGGGGCCACCACACGCGAGGTGTAGCCGTCAGTGCGCCAGGCCATCCCGTCTGTGCCGGGAATCTCCATCGGTGCAAACTGCCCCTCGATGGCGCAGCGGACGCCACTGACAGTCTCGGTGATCGCGTTGCCCTCCACATCCATTGTGTAACGGGCCTTCAAGGCTCCTCCGGCATGGCACAGAGGATAGAGGAGCACCATCGAGGCCATGGCGCCCTTGAGATATTTCATCATTATGAATCGTATGTGTTTAAGGTTGGTATTCAAGTAGCCGGGAAAAGGACAGCCACCCTTGTCACCTGGCTATCATCTTGGTGGCGCAGCCGCCGGCCACCTTCACCACCAGTTCGCCGGCTGCGGGCGCTTCGACGCGGATGCCCTGCATGTTGTAATAGACAGGAGCCTCAGCGGCGGCCTCGTCATCCCCGACAGCGGTTATCCCAGAGGGAATCACTCGGTATTCACCCGTGAGGTAGTTGATGGTGTTGAACGTAAGGTTGCGCAGGTTGTCGTAATACCTGTTGTCGGCCTTGTTGGCATACTGGAAGCAAGCCATGCCGTTGGCGATGGTGTTGCCCATCCAAGGCTCATCCTCGGTGCCGAACACGTCATGTCCGCCCGAGATGCCGTCGACATTGTCGGGCAGAAACTCCACGATGCCCCAGTTGCGGGTGTCGTAATTCTCCTGTCCCCACGAGCCGGGAATCTGGCAGTTGTTGCGGCGGCGGAACTCGGCGCGGTCGTCGTATGTCCACATGCAATTGTTGTCAGACACATTTATCTTCTGCCCCTCATACGCCCCGAGGATGTTCCATTTGTAATGCACGCCATCGGGCGAAAGGTCGTCGGTTGAGGTCAGCGAGGCGTAATACCCCCTGAAGTCGGGGTCGGGCTGGCCGTAGATGGCATGCTTGGCATGTCCGAAGCTGTTGATACCGTCGTGGTCGACACCGTTGAGCCTGCCGGTCACGCCCCAGGGGTCGTTGTCATTCAAGACCACCGACATGTTACCCGAAATCTTCCGTCCCTCGGAGTCGGTATAGTAGATATTAGGGGCGTAAGCATCGGGCTGACGTCCGATGGCTACCAGCAGCTGGGTCGCCAGGCCCGAGAGGAACATCTTGCCACCCCCTACGGAGTATTCCCTCAGACGCTGTATGAAAGCCTCGTCGGCGAAACCGTCGGGCAGATTATGCCATCCGATTTCCACTCCGGGGCGGTTGATATGTATCCAGATGGCTTTGATGCCGTTGTCCTCGGCCCACTCTGCCGAGAATTCCCCGCATGGAAGAGCTGGGAGCGCCTGCGGGTAGCATTCGGCGAAAGTCTCATACGCGCCGGCCTCGTCGGGGCTCATATCGTTATTGACCTTTATGAATGCAGCCGAGGTGATGCCGAGAGGCTTGAACTCCTCCCCTCCGCCTGCCTGGGCGGAAGCCTGCGAGGGGACAGCGAGCGACATCAGTGTCATTGACAGCATTGCGAGAGAGGAGCTGAGGTTAAGCAGTAGTTTTTTCATGATCGTGTTTTATGTTAGGATTTGCATCTATGTTGACTGGACTGTCGTAATTGACAATGGCAAAGTACGTGCAAAACCGCCTGGCGGCTTATAAATATCCAGACAAATGTTATAAAAATCTCGCCATGCAGATTTTTTGATAGCCAAGGCCAGGAATATTATACATCTTGTTTATTGTTTTACCGAACTTTGTGACACAAACGGGAAGCAAAGGCTGTCTTCCCCTACACTATGATAATTTTGGTAAGATAAAGATTTGGTTTGAAAAGAGGAGCGGCCACATGAGCCGCCGTCCGACAAGAATTTGTTCAGTTAAGGATAATTCTCACAACCTGGTAAAGGAACAATACAGGCCGTCCGGTCGCAGAGATTGCGACCGGACGGCCTGTGATATGACATAATTACGCGAGAGGGCTATCTGAGGGTGTCGAAGAGGGTTATCAGCCGGGTGAGGTCCTCCTCGCTTGAGAACTGGAATGTTATCTTCCCTTTTCCCTGGCGGTCACATGAGAATGAGACGGGGGTGTGGAACGCCGCCGAGAGGTGGTTTTTCAGCAGGTCGAAGTCATGGCTCGACGCGTAGGGGTTGGGCGCCTTGGCGCTGTCGCCGGCTGCCGGCTCTCCCTCGGCGCGGCTCTGCTGCCATGCCTTGGCAAGCTCCTCGACCTTGCGCACCGACAGACCGTCGCGGATGATTTCCTTGTAGATTTTGAGCTGCACGCGCGGGTCGTCTATGCCCAGCAGGGCCTTGGCATGGCCCATGTCTACCCGCTTGTCGCGCAGGCCGAGCTGCACCTCCGAGGGGAGTTTCAGCAGCCTGAGGAAGTTGGCGATGGTGGCACGTTTCTTGCCGATGCGCTCCGACAGCCTCTCCTGGGTCAGTTCATACTGGTCGATGAGCTTTCGGAATGTCAGGGCTATTTCTATTGCGTTGAGGTCTTCGCGCTGGATGTTCTCGATGAGGGCCATCTCGGTCAGCTCGGCCTCGTTGGCGGTGCGGACATAGGCGGGGACTGACTCCAGCCCGGCGAGTCGTGCAGCGCGGAAGCGGCGTTCGCCGGCGATTATCTGGTAAGTGTCAGCACCGGTCTTTCGCAGCGACAGGGGCTGTATTATGCCCAGCTCGCGGATTGACGCGGCCAGCTCGGCCAGGGCCTCCTCGTCGAATGTGGTGCGGGGCTGGTCGGGGTTGGGGGTAATCTTGTCGAGCGGGACATCGTTGATGGCCGAGGTTCCACGCGCGGGGGTGTCGTCCATCGATATCAGGGAGTCGAGTCCCCGGCCAAGTGCTTTGCGTTGGATTGCCATATTGAGTCGGGATGAGTCAGAGTTCAGTTTTTGGCGATTATCTCTTTGGCCAGCATGACATGGGCCGTCGCCCCACGGCTCTCAGGGTCGTAGAGGATGGCCGGCAGGCCATGGGATGGAGCCTCGCTAAGGCGGATGTTGCGGGGTATGACGGCGTTGAACACCATCTCGCCGAAGTGGCTTTTCAGCTCCTCGTAAATCTGGTTGGCCAGGCGCAGGCGCGCGTCATACATCGTCAGCAGGAACCCCTCGATTTCAAGCGACGGGTTGAGCTTCGACTTGATGATGCGGATGGTGTTGAGCAGCTTGCTGATGCCCTCGAGGGCGAAATACTCAGCCTGCACCGGTATTATCACCGAGTGGGCGGCCGTCAGGGCGTTGACCGTGATGAGGCCCAGCGAGGGGGAGCAGTCGATCAAGACATAGTCGTAACGGTCTCTCACAGACTCCAGCGAGCGGGCCAGCACCCTCTCGCGCCCGGGCTTGTTGATAAGCTCAAGCTCGGCACCGGCCAGGTCGATGCGCGACCCTACCAGGTCGAGCCCGTCGACACAGGTGGCCACCTGCGAGCCGTCCATCGGATAATCGTCAACGAGACATTCATATATGGATGAGTCCATCGTCCGGGGGTCGATGCCGTAGCCCGATGTGGCGTTGGCCTGGGGGTCAGCGTCGATTATCAGCACCCGTTTGCCTTCCTTTGCCAGGGAGGCAGCCAGGTTGATGGTGGTGGTGGTCTTCCCGACCCCGCCCTTCTGGTTTGCGATGGCTATGATTTTTCCCATAAGCTGAGGTTTTGGTTGCGATGTTAGCCCGGGGGCAAAGGTCATATCCCGCCGGGCCGCGTTTACACTGCAAAGTAACAACAAAAAACTGGCAAACAACCGTTTAAAAAATCTTAAACTGCCCCATATGTTGATAACTTTCCGCTATTGTTAATAACCGCAGGCCCCGCGCAGGCTGGAGGGGCCTGACAATTGCCGCCCGCAGCTGTCAATGGAGGGCGCGACGGCGAAATGGCAGTCAATATTTTTCTATTCGTCGGATTATTTGTAATTTTGCGATAATGCGGCGAGGCCCAGCATGGGCCGCCTCTGATGGCAGACAGTCAGGGATGGCCGCCTGACACACCCCGTTTAGTCAATTCATTTATGGAAAAGAAACTCATACTCATATCCAACGACGACTCGGTCAACGCGCCGGGACTGCATTTCCTTGTCGACTGCGTAAAAGACCTGGGCGAAGTCTGGGTGGTCGCCCCCGACCAGCCCAAGAGCGGCCAGTCATCATCGCTTACCTTCAACGCCCCGCTGCGTATCTCGGAATACCCCGGCTATGAGGGCGCACACCTGCTGTCGGTGTCGGGCACCCCGGTCGATTGCATCAAGCTGGCGATGCACAACATCGTCCCGCGCCGCCCCGACATCGTGCTGGCGGGCATCAACCATGGCTCCAACGCCGGCAACTCGGTGATATACTCCGGCACCATGGGGGCCGTCTTCGAGGGCTGCATGGCCGGCATCCCCTCTGTGGGCTACTCGCTGCTCCACCACTCGATGGCCGCCGACTTCTCGGAATGCACCCCCTACGTCAAGTCAATCACCGCCAAGGTGCTTGCCGAAGGACTCCCCGAAGGGATATGCCTCAACGTCAATTTCCCTGCCAAGGTGAAAATCGAGGGCATGAAGGTGGTGCGCGCCGCCCGCAGCCACTGGACCGAGGAGTACCAGAATTTCACCGACCCCCACGGCAAGCCGTTCTACTGGCTCACCGGACGCCAGATCAACGATGAGGAGGGGAATCCCGAGACCGACCTCTACTGGCTCCCCCGCAACTACGCCACCTGCGTCCCCTGCAGCGCCCTGCAGAACGCCCCCGCCGCCGACATCGCGGCCATCGCAGACATGCTCAAATGACCTGCCCTGACGCGGGGCCGCCAACCCTGAGGCAGACACCGGATACTGAAAAATGGCCACGCGACAGTCGCGTGGCCATTTTTCATATATCAGTGAAGGGTTCAGAAGGATTCACTTCACGTCGCGGATGAACTCATACCAGAGGGATAGGACATCAGCAGCGGGAGACTTGGCGGGAGCGAAGTTGAAGGAATGGCTGACATTGGCAGACAGGCCATCCTTGTCTTTGAACACCCTGAAGACCCCTTCAGCCATGAGGTAGTGGTTAGGGTCGGCCCCTTTCTCGACCATAACGAACGCGTATTCGAGATTCTTGATTCCGGTCGAGGTCTTGGTGCCGCTTATCACCAGAGCGGTCTTGGTCGATATGCCGGAGGTCTTGCCGATGGTGTTGAAATACACCGTGAAGTTGCCGTTCTCTCCGGCTATAAACGAGCCGTCCCCCTTCTCATATGAATTGCCCGACACAGATTCAGCCTTGAAGTCGAGGGTCAGGCTCTTGTTGTCCTGGTTGAAGAAGCCAACATACTCGCTGTTGACAAGGTCGCCGGGGGAATATCCGCCATTGCCCTGGTCCTGGCAGTAGACGGTGACAAACGGGTCGACGAAATATGTGCCTTCGACATTGGGAGGATTGGTGCCTCGGTAGATGTTCATATAGGGGTCCATCTGGTCGAGGATTTCCGGGGGCACCACATCTTCGATGGTTGTCGACTCGCATTTGCAGGAGCGGATGCGGATGGTGGTACCGTTGGCCAGCACGAATACTATGTAGTCACCATCCTGGTAGACATCCTGGAAGAGTCCGTCGCCACCCTCGGGGACAGCCTTCACAGGGTTGCCGCTGGTGTCGCGGATATAGTCGAAGGTGATGCCGCCGTCGTAGCTTATCACCCAATAGCCATAATAGTCGACCTTTATGACGGGGGCAATCGTGCTGCTGCCGCCACCACCGCCATTGGCGGTCACCGGTATCTTGTTGCCATGCTGGTCGAGGAGGAAGTCGGTCTTGCCGTCGACAGTGACCGTCCAGTAATACACCCCGTCGACCGGGGCGGCCCCGATGATCGGGGTGGAGCCATTGACTCCGTCGACACCATCCTTGCCGTCCTGGCCATTCTTGCCATGCCGTATGGTGAAACGCTGGCCGTTGCTCATGACGATTTCGTAACCTTCGGGGGTGGAAGTGACGCTGACTATGTAGCCGTTGTCCTTGATTGCGTTGACAAGCGTGTGTATCGCCTGTATGTCGCTGTTCATGCCGGAGAGGCGGCTCTCGAGGTCGGCCACACGGTCCTTGATGCCGTTCACCTCGTTCCAGAGGTCGGTGTCATCGTAGGAACCGCAGGATACGACTGTGGCCGACGCCAGCAGAACGAGCGATAAATTCCTGAAAAAGCGCATAATGATTGATGAGATTGATAATGATAATGTATAGCTGCAAAGTTAGGCAAACACAAGGAGAACCGGGCCATCAGAGGTGTGGCTATTATGCGCTGACTATGTGGCGAATAGCGCCTTGACACACGGCAAGGGCCGCCGAGACCCGGAATGGTCTCGGCGGCCCTTGGATATGTAGGCGGCAATCAGCCGCGGGATGTTGTCAGAACTCGGCCGACTTGGGTGTGCGGGGGAAAGGAATCACGTCGCGGATGTTGGTCATGCCGGTAACGAAAAGCACCAGGCGCTCGAAGCCGAGACCGAAGCCGGAGTGTGGCACGGTGCCGAAACGGCGGGTGTCGAGATACCACCACATGTCCTTCATCGGGATATCCATCTCCTCGATGCGGGTCATCAGCTTGTCGTAGCTCTCCTCGCGCTCCGAACCGCCGATGATCTCGCCGATGGCGGGGAACAGCACATCCATCGCGCGCACGGTCTTGCCGTCGTCGTTGAGCTTCATGTAGAACGCCTTGATTTCCTTGGGATAACCGGTCAGGATGACAGGGCGCTTGAAATAGTGCTCCACCAGGTAGCGCTCATGCTCGCTCTGGAGGTCGACACCCCATTTGACGGGGAACTCGAATTTGTGGCCGCTCTCCTCAAGCAGCTTGATACCCTCGGTGTAGGTGAGGCGCACGAATTCCTGGCTGACCACTGACTCCAGGCGGCCAATAAGCTCCTTGTCGTAATGCTCCGAGAGGAACTCGATGTCGTCGCGGCAGTTGTCGAGGGCATACTTGATGCAGTATTTCAGGAAGTCCTCGGCCAGGTCCATGTTCTCGTCGATGTCGATGAACGCCACTTCAGGCTCGATCATCCAGAACTCCGCCAGGTGGCGGGGTGTGTTGGAGTTCTCGGCACGGAATGTGGGTCCGAAGGTGTAGATGGCCCCCAGGGCGGTGGCTCCAAGCTCACCCTCGAGCTGGCCGCTGACGGTCAGGGCTGTGGGCTTGCCGAAGAAGTCGGTTGAGAAGTCCACCTTCCCCTCCTCTGTGCGGGGCAGGTTCTCCAGGTCCATGGTGGTCACCTGGAACATCGCGCCTGCGCCCTCGCAGTCGCTGGCCGTGATGAGCGGGGTGTTGAGGTAATAGAACCCGCGCTCCTGGAAGTAGCGGTGGATGGCGAAGGCCAGGGCCGAACGCACGCGCAGCACTGCCGAGAAGGTGTTGGTGCGCGGACGCAGGTGGGCGATTTCGCGGAGGAACTCCAGCGAGTGGCCTTTTTTCTGCAGGGGGTAGCTCTCGGGGTCGGCTGTGCCGTAGACCTCGAGCTTCTTGGCCTGCACCTCCACCGACTGTCCTTTGCCCATGGACTCCACCAGGAGACCCTCGACGCAGATGGCCGAGCCGGTGGTCACCGGTTTCAGCTCCTCGTCGGAGAAAGAGGACATGTCGAGCACAATCTGCAGGTTCTTGATGGTCGAGCCGTCATTGAGGGCCACGAACTGCACATGCTTGTTGCCACGTCGGGTGCGCACCCATCCTTTGACGCAGACCTCCTTGCCGACCAGGTCGGCGGCTCCGCGGAATATGTCGTTGATTTTAGTCCGTTTCATAAACGTTGAGGTGTTTAACGGGAGAAGTTCGAGACCGGCCGTGACCGGTCTCAAACTTCAATCCACACTTTTTCTTTATTCGAATGAACCCATCTTGAGGAAGTTTACCTCTTCCTGGGTCAGGTAGCGCCAGCGGCCACGGGGCAGGTTCTTCTTGGTCAGGCCCGCGAAGTAGACGCGGTCGAGCTTGGTGACATGGTAGCCCAGGGCCTCGAAGATGCGGCGCACGATGCGGTTGCGTCCCGAGTGGATTTCGATGCCGGCCTGGTTGCGGTCGGTCTCGGTGACATACGAGATTGCGTCGGCGTGGATTTCGCCATCCTCAAGCTCGATGCCGTCGGCGATGCGCTGCATGTCCTCCTCGGCGATGTCCTTGTCGGTCCAGACGTGATAGATTTTCTTCTTCACATATTTGGGGTGGGTCAGCTTAGAGGCGAGGTCGCCGTCGTTGGTCAGCAGCAGCACACCGGTGGTGTTGCGGTCGAGACGGCCCACGGGATAGATGCGCTCGGTGCATGCCCCCTTGACAAGGTCGAGGACGGTGGTGCGTCCGTTGGTATCGTCAGATGTGGTGACGCAATCCTTGGGCTTGTTGAGGAGGATGTAGCACTTGCTCTCCAGGGCGACGGCCTGCTCCTTGAACTCCACAGTGTCGGCGTGGCCGATCTTGGTGCCCAGCTCGGTGACGACGTTGCCGTTGACCTTCACCAGACCCTGCTGGATGAACTCGTCGGCCTCGCGGCGCGAGCAGAGGCCGGCGTTGGCCAGGAACTTATTGAGACGGATCTGCTCGTTGGGATCGGGCAACGGCAGCTCATACTCGATGCGCTTGGGACGGGGCACGAAGCTCTTGCCCTGGCGCATCGGGCCGTTCTGCGGGCGGCGGTTGTTGTTGTAGCCGCCCTTGTTGTAGCCACCCTGGTTGTTGTAGCCGCCCTGGCGATTATTGTTGTAACCACCCTGGTTGTTGTAGCCACCCTGGTTGTTGTAGCCGCCCTGGCGATTATTGTTGTAACCACCCTGGTTGTTGTAGCCGCCCTGGCGGTTGTTGTTGTAGCCGCCCTGGCGGTTGTTGTTGTAGCCACCCTGGCGGTTGTTGTTGTAGCCGCCCTGGCGGTTGTTGTTGTAACCACCCTGGCGGTTGTTGTTGTAGCCACCCTGGCGGTTGTTGTTGTAGGGACGGGGCTGGTAGTTGTTCTGGCGGGGCTGGTATCCACCCTGCTGTTCGCCTGCAGCCGGGGTCTTGTTCTCAGCGCCCTCGGCGGGAGTGCCTTCTGTGCGGGGCTGGTAGGGACGCGGCTGGTAATTGTTGTTGTAACGGTTGTATCCGCCATGGTTGTTGTAACCACCCTGACGGTTGTTGTTGTAACCACCCTGGCGGTTGTTGTTATAGCCGCCCTGACGGTTGTTGTTGTAGCCACCCTGGCGATTGTTGTTGTAACCGCCCTGACGGTTGTTGTTGTAACCGCCCTGGCCGTAATTGTTGTTACGGGGCTGGTAGGGACGGGGCTGGTAGCCTGAGGGGCGCTCATATGTGTTGGGGCGTTCCTGGCCGTCGGCAGCGGCGGGTTTTTCAGCCGCCGGCACTGATGATGATGCGGGAGCGGCGTAAGTCTTTTTCTCGTAATGGTAGTCTGAGTGGCCCGAGGCGTTGTCTGCAGCGCCTGAAATCTGGCCGATACGCGGGCGTTTGGGTTTCTTGGCGTCGTTGGATTCCATAATTGGGGGATGCTGGGTAATTGTTGTTAAGGAATGGTGTTGGAATTTGAAAGGATCATGGGTTGATACAATCCGTTGGGGGATGGAATAGAGTTTTTTCTCTGCTATTTTTAAAAATGATTCTTCAGATGATTGTCATCGGATTTCCGTCACCACCTCGTCGCCGAGGCAGCTCCGGCGGACCGCACGGCCCAATCCCTCTTTTTTATAACGCCAAAGTTACTGCTTTTTATTCATTCAAACAAGAAAAATCAATATTTCAAGTGATTTTTTTGAAGCCTGCATTCTTGCGTCCTTCAACAATCGACAACACGTTTCGTCTCTAATGAAAAACGGCCGGCCCAGGAAAGGGCCGGCCGTCATAGGGCAGGCATTCAGGTCTCGCGGGGCATAGACCAAGCCGTGAATCGTCAGCGGACAATCACTTTGAAAGTGTGTGTGTCAACACGAACCATATAGACCGACGGGGCAACAGCCATACGGGTGTTCCCGACAGAAGAGAGTATCGTGCGCCCGTCGACAGTGAAGATGTCGACCCTAAGACCGTCGGCATCGCTGACAGCGATGACGCGGCCCTCGGCTTTCACCCTCGGCCCGGCGGGGGATGCAACCCCCTCCACATTGGATTTCTCCAGCAGCAGAGGCTCGGAGAGTTCTGATTCACCCTTGTCGTAGACTGCGGTAACATGATAGGTGTGGGGGCCTTCCAGCACGTCAGAGTGGATGTGGACGGCATTCTCAATGGCCGCGTCGTTGACACGCTCGCCGTCGCAATAGACGTTATAGCCCTGAAGCACTCCGTCGAAGCCTTCGAGACGTTTGAATGTGACATCGTCGACAAGCAGCATGAAGGAATCCCCGGCGCATGACCTGATGGCGAAATGGCGGGTTCCGGCGGGAAGGGCCACCTTGTATTCGGTCCATTCCTTAGGCACTGTGACAGCTTCCATCACACACTCGTAAGCGTCCAGATTGGTGGCATCGTCATAACCGGTCGCATAGACCTCAATCTTCTCAGGGCAACTGCTGTCATAGCTACGGGCATAGAATGAGATCTCCTGCTGCTCAGCTGTCAGGCGGGGCGAGACGGCCCAGTCATCAAGTTCTCCCCGAAGGGCATAAAGACACGCGAGATATTTCTTGCCGCTGTGGGCCTCGAAGGAAGCCTTGGATTCATCGCCGTCATCAAGCAGGTCGGTATCGAAGATGAAGAACGAGCTTTTCTCCCGGGATGGATGGCCGGGAATCTCCAGGCCGGAGAAACCGCCGACGGGAGCCTGGTCGTTGTCGATGAAAATCCATCCGGCATATTCGTCGGCGAAGCTTTCGGCCGATTCGAATGTCTCGGCGGTCTCCACGACGGTCTGCTCGGGAATCTCAGGGGCCTGCCATGTGAGGCTCAACCCCTCGCTCACATTCTCTCCGGCCAAGCTTGTGGGCACCGGGTAGTCGACCACTACACGGTTGACCGTCGCCGACCCCTGATTGTTGGCCTCGTTGCCGTCAGCCTCATAATGGATCATGGCGGTATAGACTGCCGTGGGATTGTCATGAAGCCCGATGCTGGAGGTGAACTCCACCTGTTCTGACTCGTCGAATGCAAGGCCATTTTCAAAAGCATAGGTGTCTATCAGCTCTCCGTCGCGCAAGAGGCTTAAGGAGAACACGTCAACATCCTGGGCCCCTTCGTTGACGACATCCACTGAGATGGGGAAAGTCGCGCCAGTGGCCACCTTTTTGGGAGCGGCAATCTTGACTGACAGGTCAAAGGGCACTTCGTTGTAGATTGTGACTGCATCATACAGGTTGTATACGAATCCGACGGCTTCGCCGATGATGCGTACACGGATGGTCTGCCCGGCGAAATCCTGCAAGGAATAGCGCAGACGATTCCACGCGTTTTCCTCGGGAAGTTTCTCGTAATGGGCGAACTCATCGAGGGTGACAATCTGGTCGTCGGCGGTCAGCACCTGCACGGTGGTCTTGTTCATGTCGGGGATGGCATTCTCGCCGACCAGCCGATAGACAAAGAAACTCAGCATTGGCGATTCGCCGCTGACAGCGATGTTGCCGGTAAGCATAGCCCCCACGCCTCCGGAATTCTGGTTCTGAATCACGAAATAAGAGTCATCACCGTCGGCGGCCGTGATGCCAAGCGAGGCGCTGGAGCCAAAGCCCACATTGCCGCTGCCCTGCACGAACAGCGCATAATCCTGGAGCGACTCGGGATTGGTGTATGTCACAGGCATTTCGTAGTCGTGGCCAAGCAGAATCTGCGCCCCTACAAGGCCACTCATCTTGCCTCGGTTGCAGGCGGCCAGACCATACACCACTATTTCTTGATTATCAGGCATATCCACCTCCATATCATATCCACAAGAGGTGATATTCTCGGCGAGGATGCCGGCGGGATAACCGTTCTCAATGGCAAACAGAACATAGGTGATGTTCTCGTCAGGAAGCTGATGGCCGGCCACATCGGTGGTCACGGCGCTCCAAGTGAAACGCAGGGTGTTGTCGCCAGACCTCATCACGGCGAAACCGGAGGGGGCTGAGGCGGCCAGCGGGCCGATGAATGCTGAGGCCGAAGCCTTAGGCCCTGTGCCGGTAGCGTTGGAGCAGACCACGGTGTAGGTGTAGTCCCCCTCTGACTCAACCGTGTCCTCAACAGAAACCGCCTCGCCGACACCTACCGTCGCGGTCTTAACCATCCGCTCTCCACAGAGCAGGGTGTAGGTCAATTCACCCTCAAGGTCATCGTCGAGAATACTCTTGACTGGCAGGGAGAAGGTGATGGTGGCCGTAAGGTCGCCCACGGTGCTGGGATTCACGGCCATGTCTGACACGGCAGCCGGAATGAGGCACGATGACAGCTCCTCGACCTCATATTTCGACATCTTCAGGCGGTTCATATTGGGCTCAGACAGGGCGTGGAAACCGATATTGTACATTCCCGATTCAGGACAAAGGAAGAATCCTTCCTGCACCATATCGTCGTTTGTGTTGAAAACCATCACATTGGCCACGCTTATGGTCATGGCGTCGGCGGTTATGCCCTGCCCCGCCTTGATTTCCATTTTCTCGGGATAGGATTGGCTTCCCTTTGCAATGGCTTTCACCGAGTAAGCCTTACCCCCGGTCAGCTCGATGCCGGGAGTAAAGAGCCAGTCATCGGCGGTGTTTGAAGAGTGGTAGGTGTATTCAGCCACCCTTGACCCATATGACCAGGTCTTGCCATCGGCATTGCCGTCAACCACCACATGCTGGCTGAAAACATCCTTTGAAGATAACTCGATGGTCACCGGGGCGCTGTAATGCCCAAGGGATATGGTGTTGGACGCTGTGTCAGACGACTTGCGGTCGCCGTTCTTCGCCCTCACCTTGTAGCCGACGGAAATCACACCGCTGGCAGGCTCGGCCACATCGAACGAGGCGGAGGTTTCCACGACATCCTCCTTCACCAGTGTGCCATTGAGGTCGGTGATGTCATAACGTATTTCTTCGGGATTGAGATATCCCATGTCAGTACCCTCGGTCACGGCATCCCATGTCAGTGTCGCCACTCCGTCAGCCCATGCCAGCGACACATTCCGGGGTGCCTTGGGTGTGCCTTTGCCCACAAACACCGACCCTTTCACCTTGGGTGACTCGCCGGCATCGTTGTGGCAATACACCGTGATTTCCTTCATCCCGACGAATGGAAAAGCGATTGTCTCGGTCACTGTGGCCCCGGCGGCTGCGGAGCCATTCCTGACATCCGACGTGTTTGTGCCGTACTTGACTGTGTAGGAAAGCTGCTGGTCTCCAATGGGAGTGCCATCAAAGAGGTGAGTCGGCATCGTTATGGTCACGACGGCATCCATCGAACCCATCTCGCAGCCGAGCGTCACCGAGGGAGCCTCGGGGGCCTTCTCTGGGTAAGCCCAGGTGTGAAGGCCACCAAACTGATAGCCTGAATCGAAGTCAGTCAGCTTGGTCGTCGCGCCGGTGGCGAGGTCGACCTCATACAAGGCCGAAGAGGAAGCGTTTGTCATGGTCGACTGGATGAAGGTGTTGTCACGTGAATTCACGCAGCCGCTAACAGCGTAGGTGCCGCCACTGATGACTTCTGTCTGCGCGACCGTTTCATAACCGCCGGTGGTCTTGTCGATTTTCAGGAGCTCACCCTCCATGGTCAGGCCCCAGAACTGGCCGCTGTCGTCACAGCCCAGGCCCATGATTGTGGGGGCGAAGTCGGCCTTGATTACGGTCGACCCGACGGGCGAGGTGTATTTTGCCTTGGCCCAGTTCTTGGTGTTGAAATCCTTTGACATGAACACGCCGTAGACGTCGCCCGTCGTTGGGTCGAGGGCGCAGGCCTGTGCCAGGATGTCATACTCTCCGGCTCCGAGTTTCGTTTTCCTGAGCTGCGAACCGGTGTTGGCGTCAAGCTCCACATAATAATAGCTGGCCCCATAGTAGCCGTTCTCCACGACCCCCATACGGATCACATCGCCGTCAAACACGCAGCCGAAGTTGCAGCTGTAATTGGAATAGGGTTCGAGCACCAGCTCGAAATCCTCGGCCGCGGAACGGGGAATATTGTAGACCCCCTTGGGCGACTTGCCGTAGAAAACATATGCCTGAAGGCCTACGGCTTTCGACATCGCGCGGTTGGCCGATGTCGCCGACATCACCGCGCGGCGGTTGCGCGCTATGGCGTCTGAGGTCAGAGGACGGATCCCGTCGAGCTGCGCGGCTTCGAGCCCGCGGGTCAGCGATGGTTGCGGGAATTTCACAGGCGACTGTTGTGGCATTTGCCCTGCAGACACAGCGGCGGCAGAGACAGACCGCCCGGAAGAGGCTGTTTTCGGAAGCAGCGGCGCGGCACAAGCACCTGACGCAGCCATCAGAATCAAACTGACTGATAGTGGTCTAAGAAACGCTTTTCTCATAGGGATGGCATTGGTATGAGTGATAGAATTGTTGTGAACAACTAATAACCAGCAGCTTGAGGCGGCATGACACACGTCGGCGCCACTCCCCTCTCGCTTCTGGACAGACGCAACCTTTCAGACGCTTTTGATTGCCACAAAGACAACCCGAAATGCGATATTGCAAATTTATGCCAAAATTTCCCCACAATGATTGAAATATGTCAATAAACACAACAATACGGTCAATGTTTCAGAAACCGTTTTTTCAATCGACAATAATATTCGGGGGAAATGCCAAGATATGAGGCGACAGTCCGTCCTGACACATTCATCGGGATTTCCGGCCGCAGACGCAGCAGTGACTCAAACCTCTCGGCGGCACTCCCGTTGTTGACACTTGAATTTTTATATTCCTGGTAAAAGAGTTCGGTCTGTGACATGACAAGCATCCAGCGGGTGAAGTCATGGTTAGACGCTATCAGACTGTCATACGCACGGCGGGGAATGCAAAGCACCACCGAGTCACAACATGCCTCAATCTGATAATACGACGGCAACTGTCTGACAAATGAATGTTTGGAGACAAACACCGTGCCCGGCAACCCGAACGCGAACGTGCGCTCCCTGTTGCCATTCATGTCGGTAAGACGCAGGATGCCCTCCTTGACGATATACATCGAGTCGGCGACCGCTCCTACTTCGACCAGGATTTCAGAGCGGTGGAGACGCTTCAGAGTGGCCGCTCCGAGAAATTCGTCGAGAGTGGAATCAGAGGGGACATAGTCACATTCCTGGCGCAGCAATTGTCTGAGATTCTCCATCCTATAGGAAATGAGGGCGCGGGGAGGCCTTAGTCCGCAGACTTGCGGCCTCCCCGCGCGACAGGTGTAATATAAAACTACTGGCAATGCAGCCGGCAGGAGTTTTGAGCCGGCAGTTGTCAGTCGATGATGTCGAAGCCGGTGTAGCGGCGCAGACATTCGGGCACCACGATGCCCCCGGGGGTCTGGTTGTTCTCCAGCAGCGCGGCCATGATGCGGGGCAAGGCCAGGGCCGACCCGTTGAGAGTGTGGCAGAGGCGGGTCTTCTTGTCCTCGCCACGGTAGCGGCACTTCAGGCGGTTGGCCTGGTAGGTCTCGAAGTTTGACACCGACGACACCTCGAGCCAGCGTTTCTGGGCTCCCGACCATACCTCGAAGTCGAATGTGATGGCCGAGGTGAAGCTCATGTCGCCGCCGCAGAGGCGCAGGATATGCCAGGGAAGGCCGAGTTTCTCGAGCAGCCCCTGCACATGGTCTTTCATCTCCTCCAGCGCGGCGTAGGAGTTCTCGGGCTTCTCGATGCGCACGATTTCGACCTTGTCGAACTGGTGGAGGCGGTTGAGGCCGCGGACATCCTTGCCGTAGCTTCCGGCCTCGCGGCGGAAGCAGGCCGAGTAGGCGCAGTTCTTCTTGGGGAGTGAGTCCTCGGAGAGGATTACGTCGCGGTAGATGTTTGTCACCGGCACCTCGGCTGTGGGAATCAGGTAGAGGTTGTCAAGCTCGCAGTGATACATCTGGGCCTCCTTGTCGGGGAGCTGGCCTGTGCCGTAGGCCGATGCCTCGTTGACCACATATGGCGGCTCGATTTCGGTGTAACCGGCCTCGTTGGCCTGGTCGAGGAAGAACTGGATGAGAGCGCGCTGCAGGCGTGCGCCTTTGCCGATGTAGACGGGGAATCCGGCTCCGGTGATTTTCACCCCGAGGTCGAAGTCGATGAGGTTGTATTTCCTTGCCAGGTCCCAGTGGGGAAGCGCGTCCTCGGGGAGGTCGGGCATCGGGCCGCCGATTTTCTCGACCACGTTATCCTCGGCCGATTTCCCTTCGGGCACCATGTCGCAGGGAAGGTTGGGGATAGTGCAGAGCAGCTCGTGGAGCTCCTGCTCGACAGTCGCCAGGCGGGTGGCGATTTCCTTCTGGGCATCCTTGAGGGCGCCCACCTCGGCCTTGGCCTCGTTGGCCTCATCCTTCTTGCCCTGCTTCATCAGCTGGCCTATGGAGGCGGCGATGCGGTTGAGCTCAGCCGCCTTGTTGTCATTGTCGAGCTGCAGCTGGCGGCGGCGCTCGTCGAGCGCGAGGACGTTGTCGATCGGCTCCTTGCCGTCGAAACCCTTGACGGCCAGACGCGCCACCACATGGGCGGGGTCGGCCTTTATCTGTTGTAATGTAAGCATCTTATGGAGGTGTTATGCTGAAAATCTATCATCAGGAAAGCAGCTCCCTGACTTTGGCGGAGATTGCTTTCCCCTCGGCGCGGCCGGCGAGCTCTTTCGAGGCCACACCCATCACTTTGCCCATCTCTTTGGGGGAGGTGGCTCCCACGCGGGCGATGATCTCGCGCAGCTTCTCGGCCAGCTCCTCCTCGGAGAGGCTGGCGGGCATGTAGCGGCCTATCACCTCGGCCTGGGCCAGCTCGACGGCTGCCAGCTCGGGACGGCTCTGCTGGTTGTATATGTCGGCGCTTTCCTTGCGCTGTTTTATCATCTTGGCGAGTATCGCCACGGCCTTCTCGTCTGAGAGGTCGCCGTCGGAACCCTTGGCGGTCTTTGCCTCCAGGAATTCCTTCTTGATTCCGCGGAGAGCCTCAAGCGCCTGGGTGTCGCGGGCGAGCATCGCCTTCTTGATGTCCTCCGACACGCGGTCAAAAAGATTCATTTCAATATGGGTTTTAATTTACCGCAAAGTTACGCAACCTGGCTGAAACAAACAAATTTCGCTTCCCGGAAATCAACAGATTACATATTCATAGAGCCTGCATCCCCGGCTTCGCAGGGAAAGTTCTTTTCCCGGAACAAGACCAGCGCCTCTGCTGCAGGCATCTCAATCAGAGAGCCGTCGGGATGTGCGTAAACGACATTCTCGCCCAGCGCGGCCTTGCGCCTGAGCAATCGCTCCGTCCCCGCAAGAAGACAGGCCCGAAGTTCCTCATGAAACGGTATTTGAGATCTTGTTTCCATCACGGCTTTGCAATTATATCATTATACATCTGCTCATCAAAAACCTGCTCGTCTGTGGCTACAATCCTTGAATCACCCATACTGTTATCTATCAACAACCAATGGGTGACAATCGGCAGATAAACATTGTTAAGATTATTCAACCCCAGAGCATAACGGCGGCGTATGACATCTGTCGGGATATTATGGCCGCCACTTTCCACCCTGAGCCTGACTCTCTGCACCGCAAGTTCGACTGAAGCCAGATAAATAAATACTAATGTGACCTCGTAACCGGCCTCCTTGGCTTTTTTCACCAATTTATGGTAACTCCGGGTAGCCAGCGTGGTCTCAATCGCGAATGTGGCCCTGTCGGCGAGGAGGCTGTCGATACGTTCCAGCATAAGCCTTCCGGCAGCCACAGCCATACCCTCGGGGTTTAATGGATTAAGCCCTTTTGCTATTTCATCAGCGTTGACAAACTCCCTGCAATCCACAAGGTTTGGGAGGAAAGTCAAAGAAGCGGTCGTCTTACCGGCCCCGTTACAACCCGCGATGATATATAATACAGGAGAGGATGACATAAGCGGCTCGTTTGTTTACCGCAAAGTTACGCAACCTGGCTGAAACAAACAAATTTCTTTGCGTTGCGAGGCGGCGACGGCATATCCGAGGCGGGGAAGCCCGGGGTCAGAGGATGCGGCAGGTGGGGTTGAGGAGGAAGAGGCGGCGGGTGGCGCGGGTGACCGAGGTGTAGAGCCAGCGGTAGAAATCGAGGCTGAGGTATGCCTCGGGGGGAATGTAGCCCATGTCGACAAACACCGAGTCCCACTGGCCGCCTTGGGCCTTGTGGCAGGTGACGGCATAGGCATACTTGACCTGCAGGGCGTTGAAATACGGGCAGTTGCGCAATGCCTCGCGCTGGTATGAGGGGGAGGCGTAAATCCGGTCGGCCTCCAGGAGGGTGCGGCGTCCGATGGTCTCCACCTTGTCGCGTGGAAGCCCTGCGGTGTCGGCGGTCAGGGAGTCGAGCACGATTTTGGCGTTTATGCGGCTGTCGCTGTCGGGGAGCCAGAGGGTGACATCGGCAAACTCGATCATGTCGCGCACCTCGGTGGTGAGGATTTCCTCCACCACTGCCACCTCGCCGTTGGCCAGGAAATATGGCACCCGCCCGCGCGAGGCGGGGGGGATGTCGACGGCCTGACGGTCGTCGGGGCGGGCGACACCTCCCGGCAGGGGGTCGAACACCGGTGTGGGGCTGACCTGCACAGCGGCAGGCCCATGTCCTTGCGCCGCCTGCTCGGCCAGGAGCTTGCGGTGGCGGTTGGGCCAGTAATAGTTGTTTTTCGAGATAAGCAGACGGTCCCCCTTGGAGAGAAACTCCTCGCGGTCGAAAATCTGCTTCCTGACGGCGAGGTTGAAGTCGACCGCGCGGCGGTTTGAGCGGGTGATGATTATGGTCTGGTCCTCGCCATATTCGGCGAACGATTTCCCCAGCTCATCCTCCATGTCTTCGGGCAGCACCACCGCGACATCCTCAAAGCGGCCCACGGTAAGCTGCGGCTCGGGCAGTGTCTCCTGTGTCATCGCCCGCCGCAGCCAGGTGGCATTGTAGAGTATCCCCGACCGCTGTTTCTGGCGCACGGTGCGGGTGATTGTCGCGCGGGTCACCCTCAGCCCCATGGCCTTGAACGCCGCCGCCGACATGGCCGGCGACTCACTGCTTCCCACCGGGGGGAGCTGGGCGGTGTCGCCAAGGAGAATCAGCTTGCAGTTCTGGCCGGTGTAGACATACATCACCAGGTCCTGCAGCAGGTTCATGCCCCCGTCGTTCCCCTCCCCTATCATCGAAGCCTCGTCGACGATGAAGATGGTGTTGACGTGGGGGTTGTGGTTGATTTTCGCCATCGTCGGCGAACCGTCGGAGTTGAACGACCCCGAGGTGTATATCTGGCGGTGGATGGTGTGGGCGGGAAAACCGGTGAAGGAGGCCAGCACCTTGGCGGCGCGGCCCGTCGAGGCGAGCAGCATAGTGTGGACGCCCACCCTGTGGAGGCTTCTCACCAGCGCCCCCATGACGGAGGTCTTCCCCGTGCCGGCATATCCGTTGAGGATGAACACCGAGTCGCTTGGGGTGTCGGCCGAGCAGAAACGCGCCAGCGCGGCGGTCAGCTGAATCTGCTGATCGGTAGGCTCGAAAGGCATCTCCTCGAGCATCACTTCGCCGAATCCCAGTACATCCATGTCAGTGTGTTCTTTTCAGGCGCTGCCCGGCCATTCCGGGCAGGCCGCAGGTCATTTGAGGCTCCACTCCGCGCCGTTCTTGGTGTCCTTGACCGAGAAGCCAAGGGCGGCCAGCTGGTCGCGGATGAGGTCTGAGGTGGCCCAGTCCTTGCGGGCCTTGGCCTCGCCGCGCAGCTTGAGCAGCAGGTCGACCGCGCCACGGTAAGGCTCCATCGAGTCTTTACCTGAGGCGGAGAGGCCGCCGGCCTGCTCGTCGACGATTCCGAGGATGTCGAAGAGGTTGGTCTGGAAGAGGTCGCGCAGCGCGTCGATGTCGGCGGCGGTGGCCTTGGCGTGTCCGTCGTTGACCTTGTTGACCAGCGAGACAGCCTCGAAGAGGTTGGCGATGACGATGGGGGTGTTGAGGTCGTCATCCATCGCCTCCTGGCAGGCGCGGCCCACGCGCTCGATTTCCGCGCGGATGTCGGAGGTCTCCGAAGCCTGGAGCGACCCGATGCGGCGCCATCCGTCGAGCAGCTTCTCCAATGCCTTCTCCGAAGCCTGAAGGGCCTCATTGGAGAAATCGACAGTCGAGCGGTAATGCGCCATCAGAATGAACAGGCGGATGGTCATCGGCGAATAAGCCTTCTCAAGCTTCTCGTGGGAGCCGTTGAAAAACTCGTCGAGGGTGATGAAGTTGCCCAGCGACTTGCCCATCTTCTGTCCGTTGATGGTAATCATGTTGTTGTGCATCCAGTAATGCACCGAGTCATGGCCGTTGCAGGCCACGGTCTGGGCGATCTCACACTCATGGTGGGGGAATTTCAGGTCGATGCCGCCGCCATGGATGTCAAACTCCTGGCCGAGGTATTTCTCGCTCATCGTGGAGCATTCCAGATGCCAGCCGGGGAAACCGTCGCTCCAGGGGGATGGCCAGCGCATGATATGCTCGGGCGAGGCCTTTTTCCAGAGGGCGAAGTCGGCGGGGTGGCGCTTCTCGGCCTGGCCGTCGAGGGCGCGGGTCTCGCTGAGGAGCTCCTCCACATTGCGTCCCGAGAGCTTGCCGTAATGGTATTTGGCGTTGTAAGCCGGCACATCGAAGTAGACCGACCCGTTGCTCTCATAGGCCAGCCCCGCGTCGAGAATCTTCTTGACATACTCGATCTGCTCGATGATATGGCCCGAGGCGTGGGGCTCGATCGATGGGGGAAGCACATTGAGCCGCTCCATGGCCTTGTGATAGCGGTTGAGATAGTGTTGCACAACCTCCATCGGCTCCAGCTGTTCGAGGCGGGCCTTCTTGGCGATTTTGTCCTCACCCTCGTCGGCGTCATGCTCGAGATGGCCCACGTCGGTGATGTTGCGGACATAGCGGACCTTGTAGCCGAGCCAACAGAGGTAGCGGTAGAGGACATCGAATGTGATGGCCGGACGCGCGTGGCCCAGATGGCCGTCGCCGTAGACAGTCGGGCCGCAGACATACATGCCCACGCGCCCCTCGTGGATGGGACGGAAGAGTTCCTTGTTTCTCGAAAGTGAGTTGTAAATAAGGAGGTTGTTGGGTTTCATCGTTGTCGGGGTTGATGCATTAAACCGAAGACCCGGGACTCCTAAAAGCCCCGGGCCATCGGCATCAATGGGTTTTACGCCTGGAAGGGGTTGGCATTGTTGTTGCCCTGGGCAACCTTGCGCTCGATTTCGCCGAAGGTGTTCTCATACTTCTGGATGTTGTCGCGCAGGGCGAAGAGAAGGTTCTTGGCGTTCTCGGGGTTCATGATCACGCGGGTGTTGACGCGGGCCTGGGGCATGTTGGGGGAAACGGCGATGAAGTCGATGAAGAATTCGCCGGGGGTGTGGGCGATGACGGCCAGATTTGCGTAGTGGCCGCCGGCGATTTCAGGGGTGAGCTCGATCTTGATTTCCTGCTGTTTGTTGTTTTCTGCCATGACAGTATAAGTTATGATTGTTAATGAATTATTTTCGATGTCTCGTGTATGGCACAAAGTTAGCAAATATTATGCCAACCTGCAACCTCCTCAACTTTTTTTAATATCCATTGTCTGACATTGGCAGAATGCGCATCAGATCACCGCTTATTCCACGCCACCCGACGTGTCAGTCCGCGCCTCACCCCTGATGATGTCACGCAGCCTGGGGGCAACCCTGCGGGAATAGGCCAGCGCTCCGTCGCCGTTGAGATGCACATTGTCATAGAAAAGTTCGGGATGCTCCAGGAACCATGCATCGGAGGTGTCGTCTATGACATCGAAACCTGTCTCACGCCCCATTTCCCTGACCCTGTCACTGACAGGGGTGGAGGCTGCCGGCAAGTAATAACGCGGCGGGAAAAGGGCAATCAGCTTGATTCCCTCGCGGCGACACCGTTGCGCCAACCGTCTTAGCTCCTCCATCTGCGACTCATTGCCGGGGAGGGTGTCTGTAGCCTCCATCAGTTCTGGTGGGAAGGGGGGAGCCGGTTTTGCGATGAAGCCGTTCTCCCCGGGGGTGTTCGGGGTCACGACATGGTAGAGCAGCATTCTCCACCATATGGAGTTGAAACGGTAAAAGGATGATTTCAGGAAATATTTCTGATAGGGGGAAACTGACTCCAGACAGGAGTCGACGCTGTGGTACCCCATCCCGTAATAAGGGCTGAGGATATTGTATCGGGGGCCCACCCCGTCATGGTCCATCAGGCCGCCGTAAAGCCCGAGGATCACCACCTTGGGCCTGTGGCGCATCAGCAGGCAGTCGAACAGAGAATGGAAAAACGCCATCTGCTGGCCGTTGGAGGCGGCGTTGTAGACGGTCATCCCGAGGGAGTCGTCAAGCACCGACGGCATCAGGCTGTTGAGCATCACGCTGTTGCCCAGGATGATGACATCCTGGTCGGCATCCTTTATGGTGTAGTCGACCGACGCGCAGTCGCCCGGCAGGCGGTGGGTCTGGAGGTATCGCTTCGAGGCATATCCGGCAAACAGGTCTGCAACGACCACCACAATCACCACTCCAAACAGATATACAAGCAGTCTCTTCATCGCAATCAGAACTGGAAGTAAATGAACTGGCCTCCGTCGAAACGCCCGCAGAGGAGAATCACAATCACAAGCATAGCGGTATAGAGGATGTCACGCACCACCGACGGGCCGCTCAGGTAAGGCACACGCCATTTGTATTCCACCCACATCTCCCGCAACATCAGGCATCCGATCAGCAGGAAAGAGAGCAACAGGGTCGGCACCCCCTCGCCTGTGTAGAGCATCCCGGGATGGGTGAACATCTTGGTGAAAGCCAGCCATGCGTCAGACAATGAATTAGCCCGGAAAAACACCCACCCGGCCATCACCATCAGGAAGACAAAAAGGATGTTGATTATCCGTGTCAATGGGCCCTCCTTGAAGTCAAGCCATCTGACATGGCGTTTGAGATTGTTGCCGACAAGCATCAGCCCATGGAAGCCGCCCCACATGACAAAGGTCCAGCTGGCCCCGTGCCACAGGCCGCTGACAAGCATCGTGGCCATGGTATTGGCGGTCTGACGACGACGCGAGCAGCGGTTTCCACCCAGCGAGATATACACATAGTCGGTGAACCATGAACTGAGCGATATGTGCCATCTCCTCCAGAAATCCTTGAATGACCCTGCCAGGTAAGGCTGGCGGAAATTCTGCATCAGGTCGAACCCCATGCATCTGGCCGCCCCGATGGCAATCAGGGAGTAGCCCCCGAAGTCACAGAGTATCTGGAATGTGAAGAAAAAGGTGGCGAGCCACACACTCGGCCCCGTATGGTAAGGGAGGTTGTTGTAGACCGCGTCGACATATCCCGAGACGCTGTCGGCTATGCAAAGTTTCATGAAATAGCCAAACATCATCATCTTCAGCCCCTCGATTATCTTCAGCCCGTCGAACCGGTGGACATAGCCAAACTGAGGCAACAGGTTGGATGAACGCTCGATAGGGCCGGCAACAAGCTGCGGAAAGAAGGATACAAACAAGGCGTAGCGTCCGAGGCTGCGGGCCGGCTCAACCGTGCCCCGCCATACATCGACGATATAGCCTACCGCCTGGAATGTGTAGAATGAGATGCCCACCGGCAGAAGGAGCGAGAAATGCGGCACCTCCATCCTCACGCCGAGCATATCGAGCAGGGAGAACACCTCCCCGGTGATGAAATTGAAGTACTTGAACAGGAAGAGTATCGCGAGGTTGGCACCGATGCAAGACCAGAGCCATAGCCGCCTGCGTCTGCGGCATGCCTGCGGCGTGCGGGCTATCAGAAGAGACGCGCCCCATGTGGTGACAGTGGAGAAAAGGATGAGCAACGCGTAGACCGGCTCCCAGTTCATATAGAAATAGTAGCTCGCCACCAGAAGCATACCGTTGCGCAGGCGCGGGTTGAGCAACCAGTACAGGCTGACCACTATCGGAAAAAACAGAAGGAACTGCAATGAATTGAACAGCATCTCATAAAGGGCTTTGCGGATAAGCAGCCCCGGTCACGGCGGCTCTCACCGGTTTTGTTTAAGAGACACAAAATTAGCAAATAATCCACCAATCTGCAACCTCGCCCCCCTTTTTTGGACTTACCTGCGGCTCTTTTGGGTGAAGGTAGGATGTTTTTCCGTATATTTGCAGACATATCCACTCAAACCGTCCTGACAATGGCAAAAGAACGCGACCTGACATTCGACGCGCTGAAGATTTTCGCGATATTCCTCGTCCTCTGGGGCCACTGCATCCTGCATCTGACATCACGCGAGGCAGCCGACGACGCCCTATTCAGGGTGATATACTCCTTCCACATGCCTCTGTTCATGACGATGGCCGGATATTTCTCGGCCTCGGCGCTCGGGATGACATTCCGAGACCTGCTGGCGGCCAAGGGGCGGCAGCTGATACTCCCGTCGGTTGTGGTCGGCAGTGTCTATATCCTCGACGGACTCGCGTTCGGAGAGCTGTCAGATGGGGTGAGGAGCTTCATCGGCATGCCATGGTTCCTGAAATGCACCTTCCTATGCTTCGTGTTGTATTACCTCTGCGGACGCGTGTTCAGGTCGCCGGTGGTGGCGGCCTTGGCGGGTGTGGCAGTCTCGCTGGCCATAGGCCGATTCAATTTCATGTGGATGTATCCCTGCTTCCTCTTCGGGGTTCTGGTCAGGAACAACATCAGGTGGATAAAGGAGAATGCCGGGATGCTGGCCCTGCTGTCGGGACTGCTCTTCGGGGCGATGCTGCTCTACTGGGACGCGGGATTCTGGATAACGCGCGACAAGGCAGCCGCCATCAGGTCGCTGCCCGACACCACCCTGTTGCGCGGGTGGCTTTACTGGTTCTCCTACAAAATCACAATCGGATTTGCCGGCACGGTGTTTTTCATTTCCTTGTTTGAATACCTGTCGGAGAGGCTCAGCCCCACCCCATTGGGGAGGCGGGTATGCGGCTGGGGCCGGCAGACCCTGGGAATCTACCTTTACCAGACGGTAATCATCGAGATTGTAATGAGCCGTTGGGTGAAAATAGACTCGGCATCCCCGGCGATTTTTGACTTCATCATAGCCCCGGCGGTGTCGCTCGGCGTGCTGCTGCTCTGCCTGTGGCTGATAAACCTTACACGGAGGTCGCGCGTGGCCTCGACGCTGCTGCTCGGGTTGCCCTGGAAGCGCGCCGGGAAGTAAGGGTCATTTCCCGGATATGATGGCGCATGTGTCGCTGATGGCGGTCTGGCGGAAACGCTCACGCGTCATGAAGGAGCTGACAGTGGCCAGCGCCCCCTCGGAGAGCTTGCGGCGCAGGTCGCGGTCGGCGATCACCCGGCCTATCGCGTCGGCCATCGCCTCGTCATCCCCGTCGGCCACAAGAAGGCCGTTGACCCCGTCCTTGACCGTGTAGGGCATGGCGGAGTTGTCGAAGCACACCACCGGCAGCCCGTTGACCATCGACTCGCATATCACCATGCCGTAACCCTCGAGGCGCGACGGGAAAGTGAAGATGTCGGCCTGGGAGATGATGCGCTGCAGCTCTTCGTCACTGACAAAGCCGGTGAACCTGACATCCAGCCCCTCCTCGGCGATCTTGTTGTCGAGCATCGCGCGGTAATCGGGCTTGACGGTCTTCCCGACGATGGTCAGACGGCCGCCGACACCGCGTTTCTTTAAAATCGACATCGCCCCGAGGAGATGAGCCAGCCCCTTGCGAGGCTCTATCGTGCCGATATACAGCAGATTGCCCGGCTCGGGGGCAGCCGGAAGCTGTGACGGATGGGGTTCGAATGGAATCTGCCAGTAATGTATATCCTTGCGGGGAAACATTCGGCGGCAGAGGCCGTCGATATAGGGGCTGGGGACGATGACGGCGGCAGCGCCGTTGAGGAATCCCACCTCAAGCCAGCGATAGTAGGTGTGTCGCGCGCCGGTCATCCCGTGGAAGAGGAAATGATGGTGGATTATCCCGGTCTTCACACCCATGGATTTCAGCAGCCATATCAGCGGCAGGAAGTTGAAGCAGTGGGCACTGTTGAACAGCACCAGGTCATATCGCCTGAGCTTCCAAGCAAGCAGGAGGTTTCTCAGCGGCGACAGATACTTGCGCAGTCGCCCCTTGTCGTTGTTGAGCCACACACGCTCCACCTCCATCCCGGGATGCTCCTTGTAATCACGGTAGAGCATATCCTCATATTTCTCACCCCCGGTGACAATCTCACCCCCGTGGCTGTACAGAAAAAGTATCTTCATAATTCTTGCCGTCTGCTTAATTCCGACTTGTCTGAGATGGGCGCATAATCGAGTCAATGCGTTCATACCGCTTTTAATCCCGGCAGGGGATTTAAACGCAAATATAAGGTTTTTCCCTGTAAAAAAGATGGTTTGCGGGGAGAATGTCACCTCAAAGGTGACGTTTTTGGCCGAATCTGTCACTTTCGAGGTGACTTCGGAGGAATCAGAGGCCGCGCACCGGCAGTCTGGAGGCGAGTTTGTGGCGCAGACGGGCGCGGACATCGCCGTCGATGGCAAACATCCAGCTCAGCACGGCTATAAGGGTGGTGGAGATGGCTCCTATGGCCACCAGCCGCGGCAGATCGAACTCCCAACCTCTGGTGATGAGCCAGGTGGCGGTGAAGGCCGACGCGAGAATCAGCATCGGGGAGAGGATGCCGCGCCACCAGAACCGCCCGACCTTGAACTGGGGGAGCTGCACTTTCAAAATCAGCGTGTCGACGTAGGCTATTATGAACACCATGGCAAGATGGACGCAATAAATCACCGGGGGATTGCCCGTCCATACCAGCAGCAGCCACATGACAGGCAACTCGAGAAGGAACAGCGAGCCTGAGATGAAGCTGATGCGTATCACCTTTCCTGTGGCATGCACCCCGACGCCGATGACCGTGTGCATCAGCTCGCCGCAGACTGCCACCAGCGCCAGGCGGCAGAAGGCGGAGGTGTAGCGCGGAGGCTCCACGAGCCACAGCTCAAGCAGGGAGTCCATGCCTATTATAAGCGGGATGATGAGCAGCCCAAGCAGCAGCAGCGAGTAGCGGGCGCAGTTGTTGAGCAGCTTCAGCATATAGGGATAATCGGCCTTGGCGTATTGCTGGATAATCTGGGGGCGGAAAGCGGTGATGATTGACCCGGCGAAACTGTTGATGGTTGCCGAGACCGTGGCACACAGGCCGCCGGCGGCATTCAGCACCGTGCCCCCGAAGCGGTTGAGTATCACCAGCACTCCCTGGAAACGGGTGGTGAAGCAGAGGTTGCCGTAGACATCCCAGGAGCAGAACTTCAGCAGGCCGCGCACAATCGCGGGGTCGTTGCGGCGCAGCGTCCAGCGGCATTCGGCGAAGTTGCGCCGCCCGTAAATGATATACATCCCGGCGACGATGGCGGCCACCAGGAAGACCAGCGACGCGTAGACCGACAGGTTGTCGGTGGCGGCGACGAACTGCACCACCAGCACTATGGCGAGCTTGAGGAAGACATTTATCATCGCCACAAGGGCGTAATAGCCCATGCGCTCATGGGCCATGATGGCGGCCACATACGGAATCTGGAAGATGGTCATGACCGCCGCAAGGACTGAGAACTGGTAGGTCCAGTTGGCGGCGGCCATCCTCTCGGGGGCGATGACCAGCTCATGGTTGACATACCACAGCCCTACGGTCTCGGCCAGCACGACCATCACAAGGGCGATGGCAGCATGGACGGTCAGCGCGGCCGAAAAGGTCTTGCGGAGCTTGACAGGGTCGCCCGCGCCGAGCTCGTAGCTGAGGAAACGCGACGTGGCCCCGCTCATGGTGCCGTTCAGGAAGCCGAGTATGGTCACTATCCCGCCAACGACATTGTAAACACCATAGTCTGACACCCCGAGCACATCGAGGATGACCCTCGAGGTGTAAAGCGACACGAATATGGTGAGCATCATCCGTCCGTAGAGGTAGACGGTGTTGCGGGCTATCCGTTTGTCGTTTTCAGTAGGCATGGCAGGGATGAATGCAGGCGGTTGGCAGGTCAGGATGGCAATTCGCCGGGATATTCCTCAAGCGACTGCGGCTTGTTGGCGAGAAGCACCGAGGCGAAAGCCATCGCCCCGATCAGGATTCCCGGGAAGTTGAACCAGGAGTCGAAGCCGCCGATGCCGTAAAGCATCAGCACTATGGCAACGTTGGTGTAATATCTCGCGTAGCGCATGCCGCGCAGTATGCGGCATATGCCGAATATGAAGCCGAACCATACGGCCAGGCCGATGAATCCAAGGGTGAGAAACTCCTTCACCTGGGTGATTTCCACATTGTTGACTGCCTGGTATTTGAATTCGGGATTGGCGACCAGCTCATTCTCCACGATCAGGAATGGAATCTTCGTGTCGGGGTCGACAAACCCGAAGCCGGTCCATTCGCGCCCTACCGAGAATATGTATTCCAGCGAGGGAATGGCCTGGGCCATACGCCCGGTGCCGGCCTCGGCGAGGTCTTCGTCATCCTCAGCCTCACTGAGGTCGAAAAACTGGTTTATCGTCGAGGAGATTCGCATCGTCGACTGCTCGGTTTCGGCACTGTAGCCCATGGCGTCGTCGACGAAATAAAGGCCGGTGAACACAGCCGCCGCGAGGATGCCATACAGCGCGTAGCGTTTCATCGAGCCCTGGGCGAGGATAAAGCCGAAGACTAGGCTGAAGAGGATGGTGGATGTGCGCGACGCGCACATGGCCCCTATGACCAGCAGCCACTGCCACCACTTGAGCTTGTAGTATTTGGCCATAGGGTAAAGCAGCAGCGCGAACGAATAGAGTCCGGGGGGATATTTACGTGGAATCCAGCCTGTCGGCCCGTAGATGATGGGATGGTTCCACAACGACAGAGTCCCCTCGTAGTTGATCCAGGAGCAGGGGACAAACAGCCATCCCCTCACCACAAAGCCGTCAAGGATGTAGAACACACACATTATCATCATGAAGGAGAAGACAGTGTTCCAGAAGCGGTGCATGTCAAACCCTTCACCGGAAAAAGCCAGCAATGGAATGGCGAAGAAACAGAAGGAGAGGTACAAAAGCATCGGGCGCAGCTGGGTGTAGAGGCTCTCCACACCGTACAGCACACACATCCCGACTGTTATGACGGCGAAAACACCATAGGCGATGATGGTCTGCTTGACCGGCGCTGACTTGCGCAGGACACACATCGACAGAATCGCAAACGGCACCATAAAGAACATATGGTTGACTCCCCACTGGTATTTCGGCTCGGTCAGCGCGTAGCCCCCGAGGGTCAGCATCAGCATGAAGACAAACGCCTCGCGGTTGACCTTGAACGCCCTCAGCAGCAGTATCACCACAAGCAGGTTGCCCAGCGGCATGGCCAACCCCGTCAGCGACAGGGAGAGCATGAAAATGACATTCCACACCCATTCCGACGGCGACACGCTGAAATACACCTTTCCCCTCGAGGCCGCCCGGGGGGCCTGGGGGGAAAGCGTGGAATCTGCGTTTCGGTTCAGAGAGAGAGACTCAGTCATTTGGCAAACAGCCCTTTGAGTTTTCCGAAAAAGCCTTTCTTGCGGGAGGGGGCGTGTTTGCCATGATCCTCCACCGACCCGTAGCCGTAGCCATAACCCTGGGTGGCGGTGGTGCCGTTGACGATGACATTCATCTTGGGCATACGGTCCTCCTCGTATATGGAGTTGATGAAATTGAGGTCGCGGAAGCGGGTCACACCGATGCGGGTGACGTAGATTGTGGTGTCGGCGAAGTCGGCCACCGAGAGGGAGTCGCTGACCATGCCCACCGGCGCGGAGTCGACAATCACATAGTCGTAATCCCTGCGGGCCTCCTCGAAGAAATCCTTGAGGCGCGGCTCAAGCAGCAGTTCGGCGGGGTTTGGGGGTATGATGCCGGCGACTACCACATCCAGCCCTTTCACCTCCTTGACATGCTGCACCACGTCACGGAATGAAATCTCAGGCCGCAGCAGATAGTTGGTCAGGCCGGAATGGTCGGCGGGGAGATTGAGGTAGGCGGCGAGCATAGGCTTGCGGATGTCAAGCCCGACAAGCAGCACCTTCTTTCCCTGGAGGGCCATGGCGGCGGCGGTGTTTATTGAGATGAACGACTTTCCTTCGCCCGACTGTGAAGATGTCACCATCACAACCTTGTGGTCTTTCCCCTTGAGGACAAACTGCAGGTTGGTGCGGACGAGCTTGAACAGCTCCACTGTCGACGATGTGCTGTTGGGGGTCACCACGAGGCTGTTGCCCGAGCGGGAAGTGGAAATCTCGCCCAGCACCGTCGGGTCGAGCTGACTCTCGATTTCGGCGCGGGTCTCAGGCTTGCCACGCAGCAGCTTGCGGGTGTAAAGGAAGATGACAGGCAGAATCAGCCCTATGATGAACGCGATGGCCAGCAGCTTAATCTTGCCTATGGAGACAGGCTCGGAGGGGACAAACGCCGGGTCGACCACGACACCTTTCGACACCGCGTTGGCCAGCATGACGGCTGTCTCCTCGCGCTTCTCAAGCAACAGCAGGTAAAGCGACTGCTTGATTTTCTGGTCACGCTTGAGGTCTACAATCTGACGTTCCTGGCTCGGCAGGCTGCCGAGCGTCGACTGGGTCTGACCCATCTTGGCGCGCAGCTCCTTGACCACGGCCAGGGTGTTGTCGTAGTTCTTGGCCAGCGACACGGCGATGTTGCCGCGCATGGCGTCAAGCTGCTTCTCGAGGTTCTTCACCTGGAGGTTCTCCTCCTTGGCCCCGCTCATAAGCTGCAGTCTCTTGACAGCCACGTCATTGTAAGCGTTGATGAGGGCATTCACTCCGGTAGCAGACTCATCGGTGGCCGTGAAGGGAATCATGGCGTACTCATTGTCGGGTGACGCTATGAAATCCCGGGCTATGCGCGCGATTTCAAGCTGGCTCTCCGCCTCGAAAAGACGTTTTGCGATTTCACCCTTCATCGTGAGGCCATATTGAGCGTCAGCCTCAAGCTCGGTGATGCGGTTGTTTTCCTTGAACGACTGCAGGCCACCCTCGATTCCGGCGAGGTCCGCCGCTATTTCCTTGATGCGGCGGTCGAGGAACTGCAGGGTCTTTGTCGACTGGTTGTTCTTGGTCTCGATGACTCGCTCGTCATATTTGGCCATGACGGTGTTGAGCAGCTTCTTGCCGAACTCAGGGTCGTCGGTCGGGTAGACCAGCTGTATCACATGGGTCTTCTTGTTGGCGATATAGGCCGAGATGTTCTCGTCTAGGTCCTCGGCGGCTCCGTCATATCCCTTTACCACAAACAAAGCCTTGTAAGGCTCGCCGGCCACGAAATCCTTCGTGGGGGTCAGCACAAACGCGCCGTAGTCTGTCTTGACCTCCAGCGGCAGGGTGGCATCCTCGATTGTCGCCAGCTTGGTCCGATTTGGCCCTATCACTTTCACCTTGGCGCGCCCCTTTTCATTGACCTTGAGGTTGAAATAGAGCGCCACCTTGGTGGTGTCGGCAAACTGCGGGGGCACAAGGATATCTATCGGATAGTCCTCCACCATAATGACTTTCTCCAGGAAAGCGGGCTTGAAGACGCGCTTGCGGTCGAGACCCAGCTCACGGGCCACGCTGGCGTAAAGCGAGTGGGAACTGAGGATGAAAATCTCGTCGTCGACATAGTTGGTAGCGCCGAAAAGGCCACCCAGGCTCAGGGCCGACATCGGGTCATTGTCGCCGGTGTCGATAAGCACGTTGGCCGTCACCTCGTAGACCGGACGGTGGATTTTAGCCCAGAAGAGGGCGAGGGCGCAACACGCGGCCACGGATATGCCGAAGAGATACCATTTGGACTTGTATTGCTGTATGAGGGCGCTGATGTCTATGATGTCGGAGCTGCGTTTTTTCTTTTCCATTGCGTGAGGAAATCGGTTAAGCTTGCCGTGAGGCGTGTGACAGGGTCAGTGGTTCATTTCACCGCGAGGGCTATTATCAGCGACGCGATCACCGAGGAGGCGCTGACTACGGTCGAGATCATCGACAGCTTGTAGCTCTTGTTTGAGTCATACTTGGCGTTGCCTTCCCTGACCTTGTTGGGCTTGACGTAGATGTAATCGTTGGGTTGAAGATAATAATACTCCGAAGTAAGGAGGTCGGAGGATGTAATGTCGAGCAAGACACGCTTCTGGTTGCCGTTCTCCTCGCGGATGAGCAACACATCCTGCCGCTCGCCGTAGGGGGTCATGTCGCCGGCGTCGGCCAGCGCGTCGAGGATGGTGTAGCGGTTGGCGTTGACCAGTATGGCTCCGGGGCGGTTGACCTCTCCCAGCACGTTGACACGGTAGTTGAGCAGCCTGACAGAGACAGTCGGGTCCTCCACCCACTTTGAAATCCGCGACATCAGGTCGGCCTGGAGCTGCTCGGTGGTCATCCCGGCCACATGCAGTGTGCCGAGCTGCGGGAAACTGATGTCGCCCCTGGAGTTGACGATATATGTCAGCTGACGGGGAGACTGGTAGATGTTGAGGTCTTTCTGGGTTGCGGGGTTGGTGGAGGGGAGGTTGAAATGGGCGGTGGCGGCAGCCTCCGAGGAGGTGACGGTGATAAACAGCTCATCATCGGGAGCTATCTTGATTGGCTCCACGGGGGGCAGTTTCACTACCTCTGTCTCAGATGTGATGTCGCGGAAATAAGCGAGGTTGCTCTTCGACGAGCTGCAAGAGCCGAGAAGCACAAGGGCGGCCCCGGCCACCATCGCAAGTAAATATATGCGGAAATTCATTTCAGGAATCAGTACAACATTGGTTCAATAAGTTTAACGCATTTTTGTCATTAATATTATACGCCCCCTCCCTTTTTTGAATCCGGGGAGGGGACGTTGCGGGTCGAGCCTGGATTAACGACTGGGCATCAACCGTTTGAGATGTCAGCAGGTTACCATAGGGGGCAATTCCTTGGCCTGGACGACCATCTTCTCGACCTCAGATCCGGAGGGGACGCGGTTGCACAGGCCCTTCTGGCCGTTAACCTCGACGAGGCGGCCATGGAGGTTGGTCGCGACGCGGTGGCGCAACTCCTTGCCGGTGTCGACTCCCGAAGCCTCAAGCAGTTCGGCGAACTGGCCGGACACCCCTTTTATGCGGAACAGGTCGGCGTGATTGACCCATTTCAGCACCAGTTTCGGGGAGATTACTGTGGCCTCCGCGATTTCCTCCCTCCCTTTGGGTATGGCCCCTGGGCGAGGAGCTGCCCGGTGGTGTCTATCCCTATCTGGCGCAGTTTGTCGGCATAAGCTTTTCCTATGCCCTCGATTTCTTAAATGTCGTAAGCCATGGCTATGTTGTTTTACAGGTTTGTTCTTCATCGAAAACAAACAGCCCGCCGGGTTGGTTATGGCCAACCGCGGCGGGAGTCTTGTGGGAGGGAGGATGACGCGCCGTAGAAGTCACAGCGCGCCATATCATCGTGTCTTATGCAGGAGATATGATGAAAAAGGTCATTCGGTAAGTTCCTTGGGGAGGATGGGCATGGCCCCCTTGTGGGTGCAGACAAATGCCGAGGTGGCCACAGCCTTGCGATGGGCCTCTGCCACAGGCATTTCCTTGAGGACGCTGGCGATGAAAGCGGCGGTGAAGGAGTCGCCCGCGCCCACGGTGTCGGCCACCTCCACCTTGGGGGTGGGCTGGAACGACACATTGCCGGGGGTGAAGACGTAGCTGCCATTGATGCCGCAGGTGAGAATGAGCATCTTCAGGTTGTATTTGCCAAGCAGAATCCAGCACTTGTCCTGCAGGTCGATGCCGGGATAGCCAAACATGCGGCTCACCGTGATAAGCTCCTCATCATTTATCTTGAGGATGTTGCAGCGTGTCATGGAGTTGCAGAGAATCTCCTTGGTGTAGAATCCCTGGCGGAGGTTGACATCAAACACCACGAGGCGGTCATCACCCTGGGGCATGGCGTCGAGGAAACGGTTGATGGTGTTGCGCGACACCACGTTGCGCTGGGCCAGCGAACCGAAGCAGACAGCCTTGGTGCGCTCGGCCAGCTGTTCGAGGCGCGCAGTGTAGGGGATGTTGTCCCATGCCACATTCTCCTTGATTTCATACTGGGGCACTCCGGCGGGGTCGATTTCTACCTGCACCGTGCCTGTCGGATATGGCACCTCCTCGATGAGATGGTTGAGTCCCTTGGAGGTGAAATTCTCCAGAATCTCCTTCCCGAGCGGGTCGCCACCCACCGCGCTGACCACGCAGCTGGGAAGCCCGAACTGCGACACATGGTATGCGAAGTTGGCGGGCGCGCCACCGATTTTCTTTCCTTCGGGAAGAACGTCCCAAAGGGCCTCCCCCATTCCTACTACGATGTCTTTCATGACAGTGTTATATGGTTTTATGTTGGTTGTTTGATTATCTGGCGGTCTTGATTTTCAATGTGTAATAGAGCAGGTAGACCACACCCAGCCCCATCACGGCGACCGCACCGGCCTGCGCGCCGATAGCGTCGGCGGCGTAACCCATGGCCAGCGGGAAGACGGTGCCTCCGAAGAGCCCCATGATCATGAGGCCGGAGACCTCATTCTTCTCCGAGGGGGAGGCATTGAGGGCCTGGGCGAAAATCACCGAGAAGATGTTGGAGTTGCCGACGCCCACCATCGCGATGCCGACATAGATAAGGAGGAGCGATTCACCGGCCAGCAGCAGCCCCATGGCCACGAGCATCATCACCACGCTGATGCCGAAGAAAATCCTGGGCGACATGACGCGGAGCAGGAACGCGCCGAGGAAACATCCGGCGGTGCGGAAGATGAAATACAGCCCTGTGGCGAAGCTCGCGTCTTCAAGCGGGAGGCCAAGACGCTCCATGATGATTTTTGGGGCGGTGGTGTTGGTGCCGACATCGATGCCGACATGACACATGATGCCGATGAAGCAGAGCAGGATGAAGGGGCGGCCCAGGAGCTTGAGACACTCCATCACGCCCGATGCCTTGTCAGGGCGCTCCTCCTCGATGGGGGTGGCGGCCAGGGCCGACACAGACAGGAAGCTGACGATGGCGAAAATCACAAACATCGCCCTCCAGCCAAGCCCGAATGTGGGCAGGTAGGTGGTCGCTCCCCAGGCGGCGAGAATCGGGGCGAGGAACGAGGCGATGGCCTTGACAAACTGGCCGAAGGTCAGGGTCGAGGCGAGTTTGTCATTGCTGATGAGGTTAGACACCAGCGGGTTGAGCGAGGTCTGCATGATGGCGTTGCCGATGCCCAGGAGCGAGAAAGCGGCCAGCATCGTGAAGTAGCCGTCGCCGGTCAGGGGTATCACCAGCGAGAGGGCGGTGACAACGAGCGAGATCAATACCGTCTTCTTGCGGCCGATGCGGTTCATCAGCATTCCGGTCGGAACCGAGAATATCAGGAACCAGAAGAACACCAGCGAGGGGAAGAGGTTGGCCTGCGAGTCGGTCAGCCCGAGGTCTTTCTGCACATAATTGGAGGCGGTGCCGACAAGGTCGACGAAGCCCATAGCGAAGAAGCAGAGCATCACGGGGATGAACTGCATCAGAGAGGTTTTGCGTGTTGCGGTCATGGCTTTTGCGGATTCCATGGATTAATATTTTTCAAGGTCTGTTGTTTTCTCATTTGGACGGGTTCAGCCCGTAGATGGCCAGGGAAGCCATGTCGGCCTTCCCCTGGGCGGATACTGAGAGGGTGGTGTAAGGTTCCTGGGGGAACACAAGGTTGGTCATGGCCATCTGACCGTCGTCGCCAAACACCTCCACCGAGCTGCGGTCGACGAAAATCCTCAGCGACAGCTTGTCGTTGCCACCCAGCACCGGAGCCACGGTAACTGCCGGGAAATCCTGGCTGAAATCAACCAGACCGCTTTCCCTGCGGTCAAACGCCAGGGTGCGCGCCGCCGCGTCGTAGGTCATCACCACCTTGTCACCCTTGGCGTTTGACAGGGTCATCGTCACCTGGGCCGCGCCTTTGGCCGCCAGGTCGAGGTCGATCTCGCAGATGCCGTCGTTGGCTGTGGGGAGGCGGTATTCACGCGGCTTCGACGAGAGGGATGTCTTGCCGGCTTTCTTCACTACAGCCCCGCGCATCGCGTCAACCTCGGGCGAGGGGGCCGAGGCGAGATAGAGCTGGCCGTCAGCGCCTGTGAAGAGGCTGACATCGCGGGGCAGCGTGTTTGCGCTGCGGAACTGCATTGTCGGCACCTCGGCGGCATACTGCCAGTTGCTCATCCAGCCGATTACCGTGCGGCGGTTGTCAGGCGCGTCGCTGAAAGAGACGGTCGCGTAGTGGTCCTTGCCGAAGTCCATCCATTTGGTGGGCACTTTCCCCTCCGCGTCGAGGTCGGGGGTGAAGACAGCCCCGTCGAAATCACCGACGAAATATTGTGTGGCGCTCCCGCCGAAGGGGCCACCGGGGTTGAGGTTGCAGAGAAGCACCCATTTCTTCTTGTCGGTGCCGTCTACCGGAAGCTCGAACAGGTCGGGGCATTCCCATACGCCATCCTGCGCGCCGAGTCCTTTGCCGAAAGCGCTGCGCAGAGTCCAGTCGCGCAGGTTGGGGGATGTGTATACCAGCATCTCATGCTCGAGGGCATGGGCGAGCATCAGCACCCACTGGCCGGTAGGCTCGTGCCAGAACATGTTGGGGTCGCGGGCCTCGCTGTCGAGGGTTATCACAGGATTGCCGGCATACTTGACGAATGTCTCCCCGCCGTCGGTGCTGTGGGCCATGCTCTGTATCTGGCTCGCGTCGGCCGATGTGTAGAGGGCCACTATGGCGTTTTCGCCGAATCCGGCGGTGTTCTTGGGGTCGAGCACGGCGCTTCCCGAGAAGATGGTGCCGAGGCCGTCGGGCAGTATGGCCGCGTCATGGTGGGTCCAGTTGACCAGGTCGGTCGATGTGGAGCGGCCCCAGGTCATATTCTGCCATTTCGACCCATAGGGGTTCCACTGGTAGCAGAGGGTCCAGACGCCGTCTTTGTAGACCATTCCGTTGGGGTCGTTCATCCAGCCGTAAAGCGGGGTGTGGTGAAAGGCCGGACGGTATTTCTCGCGGTTGGCGGTGTCAAACGTGTCGGCCAGCACGAAGTTGCTCCAGCACGCGTCGTTGCTTGCCTCGCGCACCGATGTGCGCCCCTGCGAGGTGAGGATGTTCAACACCACGTTTTTCCCTTTGTAGGGGGTGAGGTCGAAAGGCACCATGTAATCGGTCTTAGACTTTGCCAGGCGCACATACATGGTGCGGTCAAGTTTGCCGTCGACAAGGATATTGATCCGGGCGTCGTCGTTGGCCTCCTGCACCGGCATCAGCAGGTAACGGGCGTCGCCGTCGACCCTGACCAGGGTGTTGTTCACTCCGAGATGCTCCACCTTCACCCCGGGGGTGTCGGCCGAGACAGGCAGAGAGACGGCCGCGGCGGCCGCCAGGATTATTCCTTCTGATATGATTCTTTTCATTGATATTGGATTTTCGAGGGGAATGTTTTTCTGATGCAAAACTAATATATTATATGTAGGCCCTTGTATAAAAAACTCTGCAAAGGGTGCGAAATATTCTGCAATGCTGAAATTTTGCCACAGAATGCACTCTTTTTAATCGAAGTTTGGTTAACTTTGTGGAGATTCTTACCTTAAACAAAGGATGATGGCGCATGGCCCCAGCCCCCCATCACATACCATCCTATGAAGAAAACAAACCTGATTGCAGTCTACGTCTTATCCATATTGCTGCTTGTGGTGTCATCGGGATGCCGCGAGCAGAAGACCTACCGCATCGGCATCTCGCAGTGCAGCCAGGATGACTGGCGAACTAAGATGAACGACGAGGTCATGCGCGAGACGATGCTCCACGAGGATGTCGAGGTGGAGATACGATCTGCCGACGACGACAACGCAACACAGATCGCCGACATCCGGTATTTCGCCGACAACGGTTTCGACATAATAATCGCCGCCCCCAACGAGGCCGAGGCCATAACCCCGGTCATCAAGGAGGTCTACGACAGGGGAATACCGGTGATTGTCTTCGACCGCGATGTCACCGGCGACAGCTACACCGCCCGCATCGGCACTGACAACGAAGGCATCGGACGCGCAGCCGGACGCTACGCCCTGCAGATGCTCGCCCGCTCCACCGACTCCCCGCGTGCCATTGAAATCTATGGCCTGCAAGGCTCGTCACCCGCCGCCGGACGCCATGAGGGGTTCGCCAGCGAGTTCACCCGCGGAGGTGGCACCATAGTGGCCACCGGCTATGGCGACTGGAACCAGTCTGACGCCGAGCATGTCGCCGACTCGCTGCTGACAGCCCACCCCGATGTCGACCTGATATACGCCCACAATGACCGCATGGCCATCGGGGCCTCCATCGTGGCCCGCAGGAAAGGGCTGCGCGGCATCAAGACCATCGGCATCGACGCGGCCCCTGAGATTGGCATCAAGGCGGTCGCCGACTCGGTCATCGACGCCACTTTCCTCTACCCCACCGAGGGACACCGCCTGGTCAAGACCGCCCTGGCGATTCTCAAGGGGGAGCCTTACCTGAAAGAGACATTGCTGCCCGTGTCATCAGCCGTCGACCTCTCCAACGCCGACATCCTGCTGCTCCAGAACCAGTCGCTGCTACAGGAGACGGCCAAGATGAAGGAGCTGAAAATGAGAATCGACGATTATTGGTCGAAGCACTCGGCCCAGACCTCTCTCTTCTACGCCCTGATAGCGATTCTCGTGCTGGTGTTCTTCTCACTGTTCCTGATACTGAGGGCATACTGGCAGCGAAAACGCCACCAGCAGACACTCATGGAGCAGAACCGCCTGCTTGAGGAGCGGAGCCGCGAGCAGAAACGGCTGGCCGAGAACCAGAAGGAGCTGAACAACCAGCTCCAGGAGGCGATACAGTCAAAGCTGGCATTCTACACCAATGTCTCCCACGACCTGCGCACCCCCCTGACTCTCATCGCCGAACCAGTAGCGCAGCTCTCGGCGGCCACCAACCTCACACCTCGCCAGGCCAACCTGGTCAGGCTCGCCGACAAGAACCTCAAAGTGCTCGGGCGTCTCATCAACCAGATTCTCGACTTCCGCAAATTCGAGAACGGCAAGCTCGCCCTCAACCTCACTGAGGTGGATTTCAGCAAGGCGGTGGCCGAATGGCTCGACTCCTTCACCGAGGTGGCCCGCCGGCGCGACATCAAGCTTACCCTCGACGCGCCCGTCAATGAGGGGGGCATACACCTGGCCATCGACGCGGAGAAGATGGAGCGCATAATCTTCAACCTCATCGCCAATGCCATCAAATACACCCCCGACAACGGTTCGATACGGGTGTCATACACCTGCGACGGCCGCCATCTGACGCTGCGTGTGGCCGACACCGGCATCGGAATCTCGAGCGACGACCTGGGCAACATCTTCGACCGCTTCTTCATGGTCGACGAGGTGCGCCCCCACGGCTCCGGCATAGGCCTGTCGCTGGTCAAGGCGTTCGTGGAGCTTCACCAGGGCACCATCACGGCCGACAGCGAGGTCGGCAAAGGCTCGGTCTTCACCGTCACCATCCCCGTCAGGCATATGTCTGAGACCTCGGAGGTCCCGGCCAAACTGATATCGCAGGATGACATCAACGCCGAGCTGGCAAGGGTCGACACCAGCGCGCCCACCTCCGGCCAAGGGGCCGACAGCGACACCCCCGCCGGCGATGCCGAGCGGCCCCGGCTGCTGGTCATCGACGACAACACCGACATCCGCGACCTGGTTGTCGACATCCTCGGCGACGAATATGAGATACACCAGGCTGCCGATGGCCGCGAGGGGCTGGCAAAAGCCGCCCGGCTGGTGCCTGACATCATCATCTGCGACATCATGATGCCGGTCATGGACGGCCTGGAGTGCTGCCGCAAGATAAAAGAGGAGATTTCGACATCCCATATCCCGGTGGTGATGCTGACCGCCTGCAGCCTCGACCAACAGCGCGTCGAGGGGTATGAGAGCGGAGCCGACGGCTACATCGCCAAGCCTTTCAGCGGCGAACTGCTCAAGGCGCGTTGCCGCAGCCTGCTGCAGAACCGCAAGCGCATCAAAGACCTCTGGCTCGGCCCGGCGGCCTCAATTCCGGCCCCGGCATCCATAAGGCAGAGATCCGACGCAGCCCCCCAGCCCCCGGCGCTCCCCGCCGTTGGCAACGCCGACCCCGACAACGAGTTCTACTCGCGTTTCCTCAGGATTTTCCAGGAGGAAATCTCCAACCCGACACTGAGCATCGAGCAGATCGCGTCGCGGATGGGGCTGGGCCACTCACAGTTCTACCGCAAAATCAAGGCGCTGACCAACTACACCCCGGTGGAGCTTATGAGGCAGCTGCGCCTGAAACAGGCACGCCACCTGCTGACCACCACCTCGCGCTCAATCAGCGAAATCGCCTACGAGGTGGGATTCTCTTCCCCGGCGTATTTCACCAAATGCTACCGCACGGCTTTCGGCGAGACCCCCTCGGAGCTTCGCGAGAACCTCGCTCTCTGACCATCCGCCACTACCCTGCCACCGATTCCACAGACGCCCCCACAGGCCGGCCTCTGTGGAATCGGCGTTATATGCCAGACACTCGCCGCATGCTGATTTTTTCTGCATTTTTAGAATCGCGAAAACGAAACGTGCAACTTTCAAAAACGAAACGAGCAAAACTTCTCTTTTTTCGCTTCCTTTTTCTCTTGCTCTTTCGACCGCTTAAAGACCAATTAAACGCTGATTAAAAGCCATTCAAAAAGGCTCAAAATCAGCGTTATTTTTATGTTGTTTTATTTGGCCATGTCAGCAGAATTTCGTAACTTTGAAGTAGTTAATTTGGCCTCGTTTGCTCCAATTTTCACACCTGTTTCAGACATTCAGGTCAAACCTCACAGCTTCATTTCCGGCCAAAAGTTCTTGTGTCCTCTCTACGTTGTTGGCATAAATGTGAACGTTTCCCAGGTTCAATGTCATGGACTTCAAAGGCGCTTCAATTTGTCGCGCTATCAAATACAAATGGTAAATGTCAGCTGGCAAACCTAAGTTTGCGTCGCTGCTTCTCTGATAGGCAGACAAAACCAGCTCGCCATCATCGAGCTGGAACTGAATTAGGCTTAAGCAAGGTGCTTGGTTTGTTTCCGCTCCTGTTGAGCCTAAAAAACAGCACATAATTTTTGCTGCACCGCTTTTCACGGTTAATCTGCTCAATCAAAGCCGGCAACTTTTCAAAATAGGTCGGATAACTGTTAATGAGGATTTGGCCGCAATAATCCCACCAATTTATCCCGGCTTCTCTGTACTTTGTCAGGTCTCTTTCTCCGGCCATAAACAGGCTTAATTCGTTGCGCAGCTTCTTGCGTGCAATGTTATGTCCCTCGAATATCTCCAGCAAGTCATAAGGCGACAAATGCAACTGCTCATTGAGCAAATACATTATATCCCCCTTTTTATTGCTCTGTCGTTTGCCGTGCTGCAATATCTTGTCGAGCATAGCGTAATATTTGTTTTGTATCATTCAGTACGAAATTAGGCCATTTCTGTGAGTTCAGGGGCATTTTCTCGGCCGTTCATGGTGAAATACTTTTGCAGTCACTTCCCAGACGCTTCACAATCTCGTAAATATTGCGCTGGCTGACATTGTATCGCTCCGCAAGCACTGCGACAATATAACAGACCTTTTCGCCGCGTTTCCGCGCTCTCTGGTAGTCCTCATACAGTTTAACATATTTGTGGTCGCTCGGCCTTGCTCCTGCGCGTTCCAGCTGCTCTATTACGCAGCCGTTCATTTTCAAGGCCTCATATATGGTCATTTGGCTAAAAATTACTATCTTTGCGACTCCTACGACATTCAGCAACAACACCCAAAGGGAGACGAAGGCATTCTGCCCCCGGCTGCTCCCTTTGGGTGTTTAGTGTTTGTATGTCGTAGGGAAACTGCAAATCAAGCCGGGGGCTTTTTCTGTGCCTCCGCGTCTTGTGGTCGTGTCAGAGTCGTGTTATCATCATATCGTTAAATTTAGTTTGATGGTTCAGCGTGTTTGTCCTCGTACGCACTGTTGCACCCCACATTGGCGCTGCTTCCCGGTACTCTCCGGCGAGCCATTGGCAAAGCTCGACAATCTGCGATTTGTCACTGGTGAAATATATGTATTTCGTACCCTTTAACAGGCTCAACACGTTCAGATAGTCGGTCAGTCTCCAATAATTCTCATACATACCGCATTCAGTCGTAAGATAGGGTGGATCCAACACAAACAATGCCCGGCTGTTGCCTCGTTCTCGCTCGAAGAGGTCGCGGTAGTCCATGTGAACCACTTCCAAACCATCCAGATAACCCTCGCATTCATACGCGCCCAGTCTTACACGGTTGTACATCGAATGTTTGCGCAGATCTTCCATACAAGTGGCCCATTTTCCTGAGAACAGTACATTGCGGCCTATTGTCAGAACATCTACGTAACCATCGCGCTGCTCGTAGTCCTCGACTATTGCCAGCACATCGGCACGCTGCTGCCATGTGAGCTGCTGGTTGGGTTCAACACCGGTTAACCGGTCTTTAATCACCCTTAAAATTTCGTTGGTCTGCACGATTGCGGACAGCCGTCGGCAATAGTGGTCAAAGTCATTATAAACGACCCGACACTCTGGCAATACCCGTTTAGCGGTGTGAGACAACAGCCCGGAGCCTCCGAAAAGGTCAACAACCGTGTCAATCTCTCCCGACACCATCTCCAGAATTTGGGTAAAGTCATTTAGAAAATAGCGCTTTTGCCCCATAAAAGGCAGCGGCGCGCATTTGTATGGCCGATTCATTCCTTGATTTGTTTTTATGGTTCCACTTGGTTTTTGTGCCAGTGGCAATTGTCAGCTGTCAGGTTCTCGACGGCCCTGAGCTTGCAGGCCTCGACATAGGCCAGGTACTCGGAGTACTTCTCCCCCGCCTCCTCCTTCTCGCGGGCAAACTGTATCTCCTGGCCGATGGTGTACCGCTCGGCAATCAGCCGCTCCACCTCCCGGTCATAATCCCCCTTGGTGTAGGCCGGGACGGAGTCAACCTCCTCGAACATGTCTGCGGAATAGCCCGGCAGGGAGGTGGAGCGGCGGAAATAGTTGTCGGAGCCTTTCCGTCGCACCATCTTTCCTGTGTCTGAAAAAACCTGGTTGTTTTCAATCCGTATCATTACGTGTCTTGTTATGTTGTGAATGTTATGTTTTTTGTGGCGGCGGAGTCAACAAGCTCCGGCGGAAGCTTCGCGAACACGTCGGCATGGAGTTTGATGCTAATCTCTTTCGTGTTCTTGGCGTTGGCGACTATCTGGGCCAGGCTCTCCATCGTGATGCCAGGTTGATTGCCCAGGTCTATCGAACGGGTCAGGCCCATGATTGTCAGGTTGACGAGCGACGGCTGGTCTGCAATTCTGAGGCCGTCGCCCATGACATCGGCCAGACCAATTATAGTGTGGAGCCTTGGCGCGCCAAACACGGGGAATCTCCATACGATGTTCGTGGCGTTTATGACCTCGATGTTCTTGCAATAATAAAAAGGATAGCCCACCTCTATTCCGGCCATGTGTTCGGCCGGGAAGTTTGTCCTCATCTTTGCGTTACAAGAATACAGGGCCTGGCAGCTGCCTCTCTGGCAGTCTCCAGCTTCAAGGATGTCGATTGCCTCTTGTGTGTTGATGTCAAGCAGCCCGTTGAGTTCAAAGAATCCTGAATCCTCGTTGTAGCGGCCTATTATCCTCAATGAGTTTTCTCTTTGATAATAGTTGCACTTTCGGTTCCATGCGTCAATCAACACCTGACTCGGCCTTGTCCATGCCGCATCCGACTTCTCCAACTCTGTCTTCTGGGCTTCCGTGACCTCGCGATAGTCATCAACGGACTCGTCCGCAGTGAGAATCTTACGTTTCCAGAAACAATGGACGTTGGTGGGCGCGGACTGGGTGATCCATTTACCCCCCCGATGCGTATATCTCTGTATATGAGTTTGTTGTATTGATTTGTATCATAGTTCTATACTGTTGCGAATGAAACGTTCTTGGCCATCGCGTCCATCAGGATATTGTGCCATTCCGTGTTCGACTCGTCGGTTAGCTTGGCGTAAACGTCAGGATGGACGGTCACGGTTTTCGACCCTGATGACAAGGGCAGGTAATGGAGCCGTCCGACGGTGGTCGCCGACAGGCGCGGCAGCCCCGATATGTCAAGATTGCCGCGCAGCTCCCACATGTCGGCCTCCTCGAGGTTCGGCGCGCCTTTGACCGAGGTCAGGCACGCGACGCTCAGGCTCCCGATTATCCTCCTGAGGTCAGGCGCCCCATCCCCCTCGGCGAACGACAGGGCCGATGGCGTGTGCCGGCCGAAGCCCGATGGCACGAGGTTCAGCACCTCCATCCCGGCCCCGCACACCTCCGCCAGGTTGATGTGGAGGGGATGCCCGTACCCGTTGCCCGCCAGCAGCGGCGGCAGGTTTGTGCGTATTCCCGCGTGCAGGTAAGCCTGCTGCGCGTTGATGTTCCTTATCCTCCCGGCGGCCTTTATCCTGACAGCCTCCTCCATTGTGATGTCGGTGATGCCGTTCAACTCGAAATAGCCTGTCCGTGAATTGAACGCCGAGTAACGGAGCCACGTCCGGCGGTCTGCCGCCAGCACCATGCCGTCGGCCTCCCATTCCCGGATGAACAGGGCCGTCGCCGGGTCATCAGGGTCGGGAACCTCCGGCGGGGCGGCCTCCCACGCGGTCTTTTCCGCCCCGTCCGCCTCGCGCCAAAGTCCGGCCTCCTGGCCGTCGACGAGCAGCACACGTCTGTGCCATTCCCTCCTTAGCGTCGGGAAATTCTGGGTGAGCCATTTACCCCCCCCCGGAATAAATCTCTGTTAATGAGCTGTTTATAGTATTTGTTTCCATATTAACATTATTCTGTGGTGGTGAATGTTATGTTCTTTGCCGCCGCCAGCTCAGGAAGCTGCGTCCACTCCGTCTCACGCTCCGTGTCGGTCATCTTGGCGTATGTGCCGGGGTGCAGGGTGATGGTGGCGGCCCCCATCCCCTCCCACGCCTTGCTGATTATGCCCTGCAATGAGGCCAGGGAGATGAGCGGGGAATCTGCCAGCGAGAAGCTTCCTGGAAGCATAGCCGCAACTGTCAGTGTCTCCAGGGCCTTGCATCCGGCCCACGCGTCAGACCCGGCGTTGGTTCCGCGCGGGGAAAACACCGATGCCTTGCGGAGTTTTGTGCAATCACGGAAGCAGCCAGTACCCGGTGTGAGAAGAGGAGCGGCCACCACTTCCACGGATGAGCCACGGAAGGTTGTGGAGGCCGGTGCGGAGGCTCCCCAGCGAATCTGCGACGGGAGGTGGGTGCGTATCGACATCCCGGCATACCGCGCGTTTATGTCGACATTGGTCATCACCCCGGCGGCGTAGACCGCGCGGGCCTCGGCGTATGACATCCCCAGCCCGTTGCAGAGATACATCTCCGACGGCTCGGCCGCCTCGTCGACAGAGCAGCCTGCCGACTTCCACAGCTCTCGGAACGCAAGCTCTGGCGAGTCAGCGATGGCCCGCGCCTGCGCGGCGGTGATTGCCCCCGCATGAGTCACGGAGGCCATCGGGAAAGGCCACAGGCCATTGGCAGGCACAGCCACCGGGTTTCCATCCCCGTCAACCCACGGGTTGCCCCCGTCGAGCCGGTACCGGGGACGCGTGAAGCTCACCTGTCCCTCCGAGGCCGTGAAGCCGATGTCGCGGAGGGCAGTCTCATTCCTCAGCCCCGAGGCGAACTCCGCCGCGCCGTCGAAACGCCCGTAATCATCCCCAGTGATGATGCCCGCCTGCCCGGGCTGGGGCCTGGCCACACCATCCCCGGCCACAGGCCCACACGCCATCGGCAAAGGCAGCGACCGGGTGTATTCCACCAGGCTTCCGTCTCCCAACATACGTCCATGGCGTGTGACTCCCACTTCATCCTCCGACACCTCGAAACCGATTTCCTCCAGAACTACTTGCTTTTCGAGATCATCTATCAGACGGCGCAGACTGTCAAGCGTTTCCGCCAGCCCCTCCTGGTCTTCCAGCCCATCGAGGAAATCCCGCAACGCCGCAAAGGCTTCGACAGTCTCCTCAAGCCTCTCGCCAAGTAGCGACTCGGCCAACTCACGCGTCCGCCTGTTCTCCTCCTCTACCTCCGAAACCCTATCGAGACCCTCGCGCAGCAGCCGCAGAGCCTCACGCGAGTCCGCGGCTGCGCTGTTTGCCGTCGACTCGATTGCTGCAGCCTCACTCCGTTCCAGTTTCCGGTTGAGCGCCTCAGCCAGTCCCAAGACAAGCTCGATGGCGATTCCGTTCCCTTGGTGGACGAAACTGTCAAAGACATCCGCAAAATCGTCCGCTGTGGGATACATCCCTTTACTGAACCGCTCCTTCAGACGTTCAATGCTCTTTTTTGCCATTTCAAATACAAATGAATTTTCATAAAACTATTATTTTGCCCGCATTATGTACGCGAGCACATAATATGGGGGCCTGTTCTCGTGGGCCTCCCCGGATCCGGCATTGTCTGTGCCGTGTCGCAACCATTGTATGTACCCCCTGTTGTCAGATGCCGTGTCGCAACGCTTGGGGTTGTTCCATACCTGGTCATATCCAGCCTGCAAGGACTCGCCACCAACACCCCACACTCCCGCGCCACACTCGCCGCTCCCCTTGGGTATCATAATGAAGTCCTTTAGCATGTGGCTATGGGCCGGCATCTGTTCGACCGCCAATGCCACCGACCTCTTGCCACCCGCGGAACCACTCTCCAGGTAGTCAGGCTCTGTGTCACTCCGGCCCACCACGAAGCGTCCGCGCAAGTCAGGCACGCGGAAAAATCCAGGTTCTGTCGTGTAACGTGTCCCTCCCGCCGACACAGCCGAGTTGAACACCGTCCCAAGCGCAGCCGCGAGCTCGGGAAACTCCGCCACCCTCAGCGCACGCCCGTCACAAAGCACATACCTTTCTGGCACATTAGCCCCCGCCCACATCACCACCGAGCCAAGCGGGGACGGCTCAACCATAGCGAGTTCAGACCGGAGGTCTCGATTCTCTGCCATCAGCTCCTTTATGGTCTTTATGTCGGTAAAGTCATCCCAACTGTAGTTCTCGTCTCCAATACCAGGCGCGAGACTCCGCCGCGTGTACGCCTTGGGATAGTCAGTGTTGTTGGCGCTCACCGTTATGGCTTCCTGCTTCACATACATGCCGCCAGTTGTCGGGCCGCCATCCCATGGCAACACCTCCCCCTCGGACTGGCTCCGTGTCCTTACAAACACAAAGCCCGCCCCCCTGTGCGTGCCATCGGCGTTGGCCTCGCAGCCATAAAGCACCACGCGGTCGCCGGCTATGTTGCCCGCCAACGCCGCCAGCGCCGCCAGCTTTTGGATATAGTCCAGCGTCTCGCAGTCCAGAGGAAAGTCCTTGTTTGCCTGTGTCAGAAAATTGCCTAATATCTTTTCCATTGTCATTTATAGTTTATTGCATAGCGTTTGCTCGCAAGTTTATACATATTTACCACCGCTCGCAGCCTCGTTTCCATCTCGGCCACCCGCAGTTCCTCCGGTACTGTCACCCAGAAGTCGTAACCGCTCGTCCCGCTGAAGCCCTCCCTGTGTATGCTTGCGGCTCCCGCCCCTCGGCGGGACAGCATCGTCCACCGCCCGACCTCCCTCATATGGATAGCCGACACCTCCAGGATTTCCGCGCCGTCGCTGTCCTCTATCTTTATGCGGCGCTGCTCGGGGTCAAACTCATCGTTAAGGGTCCCTCGCAGCTTGCACACCTGCCCGTTGTGACTCAGCCTGTAGCTTGTCGCGCTCCTGTATGCGCGCAGCTCCTGGAGCAGTCGCCCCAGCGGCGCAACCCCCGCATATATCAGGGCCCCGGCAAGTGGTCGCCGCAGCCATGTGGGCAGCGTCAGCAGGGCCAGCCGCTTGATGTTTACGTCATACGTCCTGTCAGCCTTGTTCGTCATACGCTTTCATGTTAACAGTTATCGTCCCTGGCCTGAAATAGCCCGCTGCGGGGGTCAAACGCGCGTCAATCTGTGTCGTTGTACTCTCGTTTGCGGCCTGCGCGGAGCTACCCCGCAACTCCACTATTTTCACCCCCTCCACCTCTTGTATGCGGTCAACGAGGGCCATATTCGTATATTCTCCGTTAAATGGCAAATTCTCGATATAGTCGCAGATTGCTTGCACACACGCCGTCTGTACAGCCCCCGGCTCCAGCATAGCGTTATAGTACACGTCCACTGTGCAGCCGAAAGTGTCCGCCTCCATGTTCACAAGCGACACCCTCACACCCGCGTCCTTGATCTCGCTTATATACGCTTTTAGCTGACGCTCCTGCTCCGCAGTCAGCGGCCGCCGCTCTCCGCCGCTTTCTCCTGCCACTTTTATAGTAAGCAGGCTGGCGTCCCGACTTTCGGTTGCTACGGCGTGTTTTACCACCCGCGCCGCCGACACATCGCTCTCGCTCATACCCTCCGTTTCATATGTGTCGCTGTCTGCCTCCAATTCCTTGCCCTCCATGAACTGGAGCACCTTGTCACGGTACCATTTCGGCCGGTGCGCTATCAGCCCCTCCAATTCCGCTGTCACCTCCATTTTGTGGAGGGCGACGAGCTGTTCAACGGTCCATGCACAGACTGCCCACACATACAGCAGAATGTTTTCAACACTTGCAGCGCCGAACATGTCGCCAAACTCCGCCCCGGGTTCAAACCCGTACCGCTCGGCGGCCTGCTTGTTGCGCATAAATTCACGCGCTATCTCGCTTTTTATTTCACCAATGTTTCGTGCCATTTTAATACCTGTTTAATACCTTTTTAACTCACCTCGAAGTCTATGTCAATGCCCATAAAGCCAATGCCTCCGTAAGGGCAAGCCGTCATATCGTCAGCGCTCGCCTCCGTTGCCGGCACCACTCCGTACGCCCGGTACAGTCTTACAGTACGAGCGTCTCCGTACTCCACCGGCTCCGGCACTGTCAGCTCCTGCCCCTCCTCCAGCCTGTCGGTCACGCTCAGCCCGTTGGCGGCTGCCATAATCAGCACCGTTTCAACGTGGCCGCCGCTTTGCAAGGCTACATCAAGCATCGTTTGTCTTTCTTTCGCTGTCGTTTTCATCGCTCTATGCTTATTGTGCCATCAGCTTCCATTGTCACGCGCTCACATTCCACCCCGCATCCGCGAAGCATCTGGCGCATCTCGCCGGGCCACATAACATCCGGTTGGCCGCCGCGCATCCGTCCGGCTTCACCTCCAAGCAGCGGGTGCTCTTTCAGCTCCCCACGCATAGTCAGCACCACGGCCTCCGCAGTTTGCCCCTCTGTTTCACCCACAGTTATGCCGCCACGTTCCACAAGCAAATCGCCGGTCTTTGCGTCTATCAATATGCCTTTCATTGAGTCGCCTCTTTTTTGGGTTGTTCATAATCGTTGCTGAATATCTCATAGTCCTCGTCGCTAACGGCGCTGATCTCACATACCTGATAATTCGCCTCTGTCATCTGCCGCAAGGTGTAGCCCCTAACCGCAAGCCGCCCAATATTCAGAGCGTCCAGAAATTCGCTGTGCACCCTTAGCGCCTCTTTTGTCTCCAGCAACTTCCGCACCTCACGCACTTCCGTGCCGGGCCACTCGTCTGCTATCACTCCCCCCTCTGTATGTTGCAAGCCCAGCACTATGTTGACCGACCAGTCGCCGGCGTTTATATACTCTTTCACCGTGCCGTCACGTCCCACCAGCGCGGTGCTCACAATCCTGTGCTCCCGGCTCGCTGCCGACACCGCGTCGGCAAAGGTTAACCCCTCGCCGTTCTCTCGCTCCAGACGCAGAGGACAGAGCACCCACCGACCCTCCCAATACTCCGGGTCTGTTATCGGCTGCCCGATTTCATGGCCGCTTATGCCGTCCCGATCCGGGCTTCCGCCCAGCTCCTTAAACCGCACAAGCCGCTTGGCCATGTGCTGCGCCCAGCTCATTGCCGCAAAATCTATGCTCACAGGCAATTTCTTGCCGCCTAAACTCGGTTGTGGAATTATACTCATGACGTTGCCAGTTGGGTATCGTTAAGCGCGCCCATCAAGGCCTCAAGCATTGCAGTTTTGACCTGTTCGGCACTTTCGCCGACGGTCGCGCTGTGTATCTCGAAGCGCTCGACAAGCTTTTCAATGTTGATTGTTATATTTTTGATTTTCCCGCCACCATCGCTTCCGGAACCGCTGCCGCCTGTGCCGCTGGCTCCGCTCAGGGTTGTGCCGGTGGGATTGACCGACGGCACCGTTACCTCTGGGACTGTCGCCCCGCTGGTGTTCGGGGTGCCTCCGGTTCCTTTTTTTGCCTTGGACTTGTCGGCCGCCTCCTTTTTGGCAGATTCCGTCATTTCAGCGTCGTAAGCCTCGTTAAACGCCTGGCCTATTTTTTTGCCATAGTCGCTATACGTGGACTTTAATCTGTTGAGCGCTGCGTCTATCCCGGCACCGTCCAGCTTAAACGCCGCCTTGATAAGGTCTCCAATGGCTCCAAAGGTATTTTTTGCAAGCTCGCCTATGCCGATGAAACAAGCCTTAAACGCCGCCCATGTGCCTTTGAGCACCGCGCGGAATTTGGCCGACGTGTTCCAGAAGTAAACCCCTATTGCGATAAGGGCGGCAATGGCTGCCGCTATCCAGCCAACTATTGGAATGCTCATAATTGCCACTGAAACGGCGCGACAGGCCGCCGACGCTGTTGTGGCAAATATTCCGAATGAGGTTGAAGCGGTGGCAGAGAATGCAGCCGAAGCCGTGCCGCCCGTTATGAATGACAGGACCAGGGCGCCCAGACCTTTGAGGGCGTTAAATATTCCAACAGTTGCAAAGCGTATCAGCCCAATGGTGGCGCGCCCCATATTGCCGATAAAGCCCAGCGATATCATGTTTGTTGTGGAGAGTGTGCCGTTCATCAGCGCGAAGCTCACAACTGCGGAGCGCGCCCAGCTGACAAACCCGGCCCACATTCCGGCCCAGTTCAGGCCTTTTATTAGCAACATGAATTTCCAAACTGCGGTCAGTAGCGGTGCGAGCTGCGCAAACGGCACAAGTGCAGAGGTCAGCACGCCACACCACAACGAAAAATCGCCCGTGGCCTGGAATATGGAAATTTTAAGATCCTCAAACTGCTGGTTTACTCTTGCCTGTCTCTCGGCGTAACTATCCATGACTATAGCCGCCTGCTCGGTCGCGCTATTGGTGCCTGTAACGGCGTCCGTGAAGCCTTGCAGACTCTCGGTGCCCTGGATAAGCGCGCGGGCGGCGTTGGCGTTTTCCACACCAAAGAATTTTGACAGCAGCGCGGAATCGTTAAGCATCGGTTTCAGCATCTCGAGGCGCTCTTTAAGGCTCTTGGAGTTATCGCCCAGAGCCACAACATCAATACCGGCCTTTTCAAGTTCCTCCCGTGCCTGCTTCTCGACAAAGCGTCCTTTGCTGAGCTGGCCTAGAACATTGCGGAGGGCGACACCGCCCTCGCTGGCTTTTTTGCCTGCTTTGTCAAGCACCTGGATTGCGGCGTTGGTTTCCTCAAAGCTGACGTTTGCAGCCTTGGCGGCCATACCGCATTGCTGGAGTGCCGCGCTGATAGCCGGGAGCTCCGCCGATCCGGCCTGACCGGCGGCCGCCATTACGTTCATCATGCGCGCCATTTCCTCGCTCGCCGCTGTTGGGTCCTCCAGACTGACGCCGTACTGGTTCATCGCCGTGGTTAGCACCTGCGCCGCCGCCACGCCGTCGCCCCCCATCAGCTTGCTGGTCGTCTGTATGCAGTCGCCCATCGCGCTGAGAGCTTCGGGATATTTACCCAGTTCGGGGCTCAGCTGCGAGAGCAGCAGCTTGTAACCCTCGACGGCCACCGCCGCGTCTGTACCGAACGCTTTGGCACTCTGACGTGCGAAGCCCTCAATCTGTTTCAGACTGTCACCCGTCACGCCGGCCACCGCGCTGAGGTCGTGCATCTGGCTGTCCAGCTTAATGCCAGCGCCGCTCAACTGGCTAAAGCCGTCGGCTACGTTCTGAAATACATCTTTCATATATGAGAACGTGGCCAGAGAGCCCGTAAATTTACGGACTCCGCTGTCTGCACCCTCAACGGAAGCCGTGAAATTTCCGGCTGCGCCACTCATGCCGCTAATTTGAGCCGTAAAATTCCCGCCTATGTTAAAAATGTAGTCAAAAACGTTTGCCATGTCGGTTTTATTTGTTATATTTGTGGCATAGCAACCGGTAACACTTTTTTATATGCTCAGCTTATTTTTATATGCTCAGCTTACTGCTTAAAATAATATGCTACGGCGCCCTCTTCGCTTATCTGGGCTGGGCTTTTTACGCCTTGTATCGGGCTATTTTCAAAGCCGGTAAAAACGGGACTCTGCCCTGGCTTTAACTTTTCCCATCACCAAACAGCGACGCGATAAGCTCTGCCCGGTTCCGGTTCCTCCACCGCTCCAGCCACAGGGCCTCACAGTAGAGCCGCGCCCATTCCTCTTCCGTCTCAATATTTTCAACATCGACGTGCAGGTTCGCCCGGATTAGGGCGCACCCCTTGGCGAAGCCGTCCTCATTGTCCGACTCCGCCAGAGTGTACGCCTCTACAAGTTTTTTATTATTCCGTTGAAGCCGTTCAGCACTTCGCCCAGCTTCTTTTGCACGGCCATAAAGAGCAGCGCGTCCGTGCGCAGCTCCTCGCTGCCTCCCAGCCAGCAGTTGTCAAACATAACTTTGCCAGCCTCCAGTTCATCGGTGCGGGCCACCTTGGTAACTGCTTTCAGAGTCTCCAGCGTCGGCCGTTTGAAATAGCCGATATGCACCTCGTCGCCGTCGGCGATTTCAATCGCAAAGCTCTTGCGGTGCTGCTGCTTGAATGCCTCAATCTGGGCCTCGGTCAGGTTGCCGTTGAAAATTGTAGGTGTCTGCTGATTTGCTGTCTCTTTTTCCATGTCTTTTTAATTGATGTTTAAGCGGTGTTTAATTGGAGTTCAAGTGGCCGTTAAGGTTCCAGCCCTTAACGGCCCTTGGATTTTGTCCCTGGGGCGGCTTATGCCGTCTTTCCCCATTCGATATGTGAGGGTACGAGCGGAAGCTCCACCTCCTGGCCCGTGTCTCCCTCTTTCCATTTGCGCGCGTTGGCCGATATGTGGCAGTTGCGGATCTTGTCCGTCACCACAATGCCGCTGTCCGGCAAATAGCTGACCTGGATTTCGATTGGCGGGAGGTCTTGCAGTCGCCCGTTGACGCTCTGCGACTGGAGTGCCTGCACTTCCTCCTGGTAGAGAATCAGCTTTGCGCTCGGAGTTATGCGACCCTTGGCGCGACCCACCGGATGACGCCCTGCCCCCCACTTGTTCACGATCTCCTGCTCGTCGCTGTACTCTACGCCGACAATGCCCGTTACAGGCACGCCTCCGACAAGTACCACAATGTCAGCCCACGCCACCAACATTCCGTTGACCATAGGCACGCCGTTGTTGATTACTGTTGCCATCGTTCTGACTTTTCGGGATTAGGTTATACGGATTTTGCAAACCCGATTTTTATACTCACGTGGCGCATTACAGGGACCGCCACGTTCTTGATCACGATTTTCACCGTGCCCGTGCTCGCAACGTCCTGCGCCGGGTCTATCTCGGCTTTATAGCCGCTCAGTTCTCCGGCGCGCTCCATCGCTTCGAGCGCCTGGTTGGCCACTGTCTCAAGGTGCGCCACGGTATAACTGGCCAGCTGGCCAGTGGAGGCGTCAACATAGACGTTGCCGCCGAGTTCCGGCTTCATGTAGGTGCGTATGCCGCGCACGGCCTTGTCCATCGTGCGCACGCTCTCAATGGCCGCGTAGTCGCTAATACTCGAGTCCATTGTGTGGCTGTCGTTCATATAGCTGCCCGCCAGCCCCGTGTGCGTTACAAAGAAAAGATAACGCCCCGTGTTGTCCAGCGTCTCGATCAGCGCCTTGTCAACGTCGCGCACAAGGGTGCCGTCGCCGAATGCCGGAAGGCTCACCCCCGTGGGGAATTGCTTTATATAGGCGATTGACTGGTGGACGCTCGCAGCGCTGATTAGCCCCATCACCACCCCCAGACCGCTTACGCTCGCCTTGGCCTCGTTGGCGTTGTCGTTGTACAGCTCTGCGCCGGTTCCGCTGCCCGCCTGGCCTATCACCACGCTGACGCGGCATTTGTTCTCGCCGGCAAGGTTCACGGCCTGCTGCTTTATGTTCGCCACTTTAGGGGCGTACACGATTGACAGCTCGGCCTCTTCCTCGGCCAGCACGTCACCTATCCCCTGCAGCGCCGTGAGGGCGTCCCCGCTCACCGGGGTGTCGCCGCACCACACGCCAATCTGGCGAATGCGTCCGGCGGCGAAGTTCTGCACCGTCTTAAGCTCGGCGAATGTCTGCGCCCCCTGTGGCTTCTCAAAGATACCCACGTAGAGGCTAACGGCCGGATTGAGGCGGTAGAGCTCGCTCAGCTGATAGTGCAGCACTTTCACCGACCAGCTCGCCGCGTCCGCGGTTATGCCGGCGGCCTCTGCCGCGTCTATCGTGCTGAGCGCCTGCACACGCTCGGTCTGGAATGCGTCCGGAATGTCGGCCGCCGCCATGTAGAACACAAGGCCCGTAATATGGTCCTCGCCCGGCAAGCTCTTGGGGACGTTCCCGTTCTCTCTCAGGATTTTCAGGCTGGTTCCCATCAGGCATCAACTTTTAAGGGTTCAGAGTTACCCAGATTCTTGCCGTGCGCCCGGGCGTTGCTCTCCTGGTCGAAGCACTGACCGTCGTCTGTCACCCACACGCATTTAAGCCCGTGGCGCTGACAGGCGGCCAGACCGATTGCGCGGAGCGCTCCCGTGGCTTCCTTCCCCTTGGCGCGCTCGGCTTTGGACTTTTTGCTTTTAGCCTTGTCCTCGGCAAGCATTTTGTCTGCTTCCTCCGGGCTCTGCGCAACAGGCCCCGACGCAGTTAATTCCGCTTCGGTGGGGACTTGCACTATTTCTTTGGTTTCGTTGCTCATGTCTTTTTGCGTTTTCTGATTTTGAAAAATATCCACCCGGCTGCTGCCAGGATCATTATTGCCGCCGCCCATGCCGCGCCCTGTTTCAGGCGCTCCCACAGGCTCGGCGCTCTCGTGGCCGTTACAGTCACCTCGTCAAGCGTGCCCCCGTCAAAGGTCTGCGCTGCTTCCTCCGTGGCTTCGGCCGTGCCGCTGGCCGTTTCCTCCAGTTGCGCCCGGTTCCGGCTTTCCTCGCCATGCGTCTGCCGGATTCGCGCCTTGACCGGAGGCTTCCCGGTCGTCGGGTCCGCGGGCTGCGTGGTGTCGTAGATTTCAACCTCCGTCACCGTCTCCCCCCGGCTCTCTGTCTCCGTGTTCAGGGTCGCCGCGTGCTGCTGTTCTTCCCGGCTCTCGGTCCGGGCTGTCGTCGCCACATGCTCTGCCGCCTCCGTCCGGCTCTCGCTCACGGCCTTGCGGTGCGAGCAGCAGCTCGTATTTGACAGGGCAATGGTCAATATGACGACAACCCCAAATGCGCTCCAGCGCATTGTTGAGCCTATTGACATCGTTGCGTAAATTCGTTATTTCGGCTTTGAGCGGCGGAACAATACTCTCCATGAGTATGTCCGCAGCCTTGCGCACGTTTTCCAGTTCGTGGCTCTTGACCTCCGCGAGCTTGTCTTTCATCTCGGCCCGCAGCCGGTCAAGTTCTATCCTGTATTTGTCGCGCTCCAGCTTACGGCCTACCCACGCCCCGATTGGGGCCGCTATCGCCGCTGAAAGCGCCGATATTATGATTGTGATTATTTCGCCGCTCATTCATGTTGTTACTGTTTGATGCCCACCTGCGTGAGCCATGTCTTCACGTTGAAACTCGGACACGCCTTGTTGGCAAATTCGTTATGTCCGTGCACTGTCGCCCCAGGATAACGCCCGCAAAGCTCTTTTACCAACTTCACAAGCGCGGCCCCCTGGGCTGGTGTGCGCGTGTCCTTGCTTTTTTTGTTCCAGTCGGGTGTTGTGCGTACCGGACAGCCGCCCACATAGCAGACCCCGATTGACCGGGTGTTATGCCCCGTGCAATGTGCGCCGGCTATCGCTTCCGCTCGGCCGGGGCGCACTTCACCGTTAAGCCCGATAACATAGTGATAGCCTATGTCCGAAAATCCCCGCGCAAGGTGGCTGGCCTTGATCTGGGCGTTGGAAAATTCCTCTCCCTCCGGCGTGGCCGTGCAGTGCAATATGATTTCATCAATCTTGCGTGTGTTCCGGGCAACGCCAAGAGCCGCCCAGGTCTGTGCGCCCACTATGCCGTCGGCTTTCAGTCCTTTCGACGTCTGGAACTCTTTGACAGCTTCCTCGGTCAACGGCCCGAATATGCCGTCCGCCATCAGGTTCAGTTTGCTTTGCAGGGTCTTCACTTCCGCCCCGCGGCTGCCTCGTTTAAGTGTTGTCATTCTCTCTGTCTGTTAGGCGGCCGTCCCGCTGATTATCGCCGCGCGGCAGTTGGTCTCACTCAGAGGCAGGCAAATGCCGTATTGCTCGAAGTTCACGAGGCTGCGGTGGTTCTGGGGGTCGTTCTCGGCCTTGCTGTGATAGAATTTGGTTGAGCCCTGCGCTTTCATCATGCGACCTGCGTAGAACGCCACGGAGCTTTGCATGTCTGTAGCCGCTGCCACTGCGCCCCAGGCCAGTTTTTTGCCGGTGGTGGGGTTGTAGTAGGGGGTGCCGTCATATTCGTATATGTCGAAGCCGTAAAGGCGGCATATCTTCCCCTCGGTCTGGTTGATGTTGTAGTGGTCTTTGAAGCGCTGCTCGGTAGCCAGCAGGTCATTGACGTGGTCGCAGCAGAGCACCAGCACACGGTTCGCCTTGGGGATCTTCATCTTGTCAAAGGCCGTTTTCAGTGCCAGCAGGTCATCGGGGGTCATACGCTTGCGCCCATTGTAGCTCGCACCGCTTGTGCTCAGAACCGGCGCGCCTGCCACGTTCTCGCCCGGCGCGATTGAGTGGATTGCACGCGCTCCGAATGCCTCCACAAGTGCTTCACGGTGACGCTCCTGAACACTCGCCATCTTGTCGTAACTGATTGCGTGCAGCTCGTCGTCTGTCACCGGTGTCGCCTCCGTGCTGAATTTGTCCAGAGCCACAGGCTTGTCGGCATCCTCCAGCGCCACAATGGGTATAGGATAGGTGGTGTTGTTGATCAGCACCTTGGGGTCGCCGCCGATTGCCACGAAGTGGATCACATCATTGTTGACATACCGGCTGTAATCGCGTATGCGCGCAAGCCAGCCCCACGACTCCAGCGCGGTGCGGAACTGTTTGATCTGTTCGCCGGTCCATATCTCTTTGAGCACTCCGGCGCGCAATGCTCCGGCCGGCGCCGCTCCCTGGAGGGCGAGTGCCAGCACATTGCCGGCAATGGCTCCGGCGCCGGGCGCGCAACCGATTGCCACAGCGACCGTCGCTCCAGCGGCCGCGTTGAACGCCACGGCCATCACCATGCAGCTGACAAGGCCGAGCACTTTTTTGAAAATGTTGTTTTTTGGTTTCATCAATGTTGTCGTTGTTTGTGTCGATTTCAGGTCATTCGCTCAGGGGAGGGCAATCGCAGCCATATTCGGCCTTGTAGAGCCGCATGTATTCTGCCGGCTGCTCTTTGCGGAGCGCAAGCAATTCCTCCATGGGCACTTCGCTGAGCTTCGCGTAGCCCTTGGGCGCTTCGCCGGAGCCGGGCGCACTTTCTTTGCTCAGTCTCAGTACTTCGGTCGGTTTTGTCTGGACAGGCATTGTCCTGAATGTGTCCGCAAGCATATCCGCGCCTGCGGCCTTGCCGAGCTGGATATAGTGGTCGCGCTGCGCCGCCAAAATTTTCCTCTCGGCGATTGCCTGGCCCACACACCGGGTCACTGCCGCCAGCTGCAACGACTCGACCCTGTCGGCCCTCGTTTTCATCAGCTGGAGCGCGGCGGTTGCCTGTTCGTCGCTCGCTCCGTCGGGAAGCCCCAGGAGCGTTAACTGTTCTTTGTTCATCGCTGTTTTTTGATCTTGATTGTTATTGGTTTCCTCCCCCTCGCCGGGTTCGTTCTCCGGCTTGGATTCGGGATTGCTCAGTTTTAAAAGCGGAAGCGTAGGCGCGTCCTCTCCTGCGGCAAGTTTCAGCAATTTGCCATCAGCCCCGCATAGTTGCAGGGCTTCATCATTGCCGCCAACGTCCACAATGCTGACTTCTACCAGCTTGCTGCGCGTCACTGTCGCGCGTGTCTGTCCGGCTAATGCCAGTGCCGGATCGGGGTCCACTTCCGTAGGTTCCAGAGCAGGCGAAGCCATGCGTAGAAATCCGCTTTCCCATTTGCTCTCAATCTTCCGGGCAAATTCATCGTTCTGGTCGAATACCGGCGTGCCTATCAGCTTGCCCCCCTCAACCCTTAGATTGTCAATTTTGCCAATCGGCATTGACTGCCCGTCCCAGGCCCTGCGGTGCATCCACAGCAATACGGGGTTGCGCTTGTACTGCTCCAGGTCTATGCCCGAAGTCAAGACCCGCGTGCCGTAGCTGTTGACTGCTTCCGTTGATATTATCACGTCTTTCATCGTTGGTCGTTATGATTTCAAAAAAGCCCGGGACGCGTGGACTGGAAAAGGACGGCGGATTGGGAATGGATAAAAGTGTCCTCCGCGTCCCGGGCGGTTGTTCAAGCTCTATTTACTGAGAATATATTGTTGTGGCGGAGGCAGGGCTCGAACCTGCGACCTCCGGGGAATGAGCCCGGCGAGCTACCAGCTGCTCCACTCCGCAATGTCTCTGCAAGTCGTTCAGTGCTGCAAAATTGCGGATTGTTCGCGCCCCGGGCAAAAAGAGTGTAAAAGATTTACACTCTTTTTTATCCTGACCTGTTTTTGCCCCAATTTTGCACTGTAATTAACCGCGCCTCATCGTGCCTTGCACGTTTTGCCATGCAAGGATGGTGGTCGCGCCCAATCCCATATTTTTTGTAATCATAAATGGCCACTAAAAAGGAACGTGAGCAGCAGCGCGAGCACGCGCGGCTCCTGTACATGCAGGGGGAGCCTCAGAAGTCCATCGCCGAAAAGGTCGGTGTCTCGGCCCAGACAATAACGAAATGGGTAAGCGAAGGCAACTGGGAACAGTCCCGAGCCGCCGTGAACATCACGCGCCAGGAACTTGTGAACAAGATTCTTAAAAGTATCGATGTGCTTTTGGAGGACCTGGCGGACAACCCCTCGCCGGAGAAGACAGCCGCCAGCGCCGACAAACTTGTCAAGTTCGCCGCCACAGTTGAAAAGCTCGACAAAAAGGCTTCTGTGGTTGACGTGATAGAGGTGTTCCTGGCATTCAGCAGATGGTTGCGCCATCGTATGAGTTTTGACCCCAATGTCACGCCGGAACTGCTCAAGACAATCAACCATTATCACGACCTTTTCATTTCAGAGAAGCTCAAAGAAAGTTTTTAAAGCATGACAACGAAAGCGGAGATATTAAAAGCACGGGAAAGGTGGAAACAACACTGCGAAATGGTGCAGGCGGCTTCTGCCGTAAACATCGACGAGACAGCTGGGCAGCGCCTTGCACGTATGCGCCGGCTGCTGCTGAATTATGCCGATTTCGTGGAGTTCTATTTCCCGCACTGGACTGAGAACCCAAAAACGGGGCAGTCGACACCCTGCGCGCCGTTCCATATCGATGCGGCCAACAAAATCAGACAAAACCGGAACCTCAAGGCCGGTTTTGTTTGGCACCGTGGGGCCGCCAAATCTACCAACATGGACGTATTTATACCCATGTGGCTTATGGCCTGGGATATTGCCGGCTCCGAAATTTTCGGCGCAGCCAAAACAAAGGGGCGCGAAATAAATGTCATGGTGGTAGTCGGCAAATCTGAGGACAACGCCAAAACTTTGCTCAGCGACATTCAGGCTGAATTACAGTACAACCAGCGTTATATCGCCGATTTCGGCGAACAGCACAACGCCGGATCCTGGGAAGATGGCGAGTTTGTCACACGCTCGGAAGTCGCATTTTTTGCCCGTGGTCGCGGTCAGTCCCCTCGTGGTCTGCGCTACCGCTCACACCGACCGGATTACATCGTCATTGACGACCTCGACGACGACGAGCTGGTGGAAAGCCCCGCCCGTGTCTCTAAATTGTTTGACTGGGTGCGCTCCGCTCTTTTCGGCACTCTCGACGGTGGCCGTGGCAGGTTCTTTATGGTAGGCAACATGATTGCCAAAAATTCAGTGCTGGCTAAGTGGTGCGACATTAAGAGCGTACACGTTACCCGCGTGAACATCTACGACCGCGACGGCGAAATATCCTGGCGCGCCAAATGGACTCCGGACGAAGTGCAGGCAATTGCCGATGTCGCCGGTTATCGCGCTTTTCAAAAAGAATACATGAACAACCCAATTATCGAGGGTGCTGTGTTCCGTAATGAGTGGATCCGCTGGGCCAAGCGCCCGGCTTGGTCTAAGTTCTCCGAATTTGTCCTGTATATCGACCCCAGCTTCAAAGGCTCTACTAAAAACGACTTCAAGGCCGCAAAGCTCTGGGGAAAGGCCGGGACTTCCCTCTGGTGCCTCCGCGCTTTTGTCCGTCAGTGTTCCGTTGCCGAAATGGTCCGCTGGTGTTATGACCTCTACGAATGGGCCCGCGCCCGGGGCATTGCCGTGCGCTGGTACATGGAAGCCAATTTCATGCAGGACACCATCCTCGACGAGTTCCGCCGCGAGGGAGAACTGCGCGGCTACCAGCTCCCCATCACCGGCGACAAGCGGAAAAAGCCCGACAAGTTCCAGCGCGTCGAAGCCGTTTCCCCTCTCTGGGAGCGCGGTTTTGTCTGCTATGACGAAGCACAGAAGGACGACCCCGACATGCTCGCCGGCATCGACCAGACCCTCGCTTTTGAAAAGGGTATGCGCGGGCACGACGACGGGCCCGACGCCGACGAGGGCGCCATCTGGATTCTCCAGCGTGACACCCGCCAGAAAAATATTGTCAACAACACTTCAATAGGCTTGCGCCCTAACGCTAAAAACGTATCATGGTAATATCTGATTTTTTCCGCGCCATCCTGTTTGACTGGCGCAAAAAGCGTGCTATCCGCCAGGCTCGCCACTCGGCCGACCTGTACCGTAAAAAATTCCTTGTGCTCGTCTGGCAGGGGCGCCCGGTTTGCGTCTCAATGCAGGGCGTGAAAAAACTGATCCGGCAGAAAAAGTTCCCCGGACTCACCGCCGAAAAAGCCCGCGAAATTGCCATTTTTGAGGTCTCACCACGCAACACCACAGCCCAATGCTGACCCTCGACGACTACCGCAGCGTGTGCGACGACTACGAGTTCAAGCTGATAACCCAGAACGACGACATACGCCTGACGGCCGAAGCCGCAGCTATGGAGCAGATTGCCTCATACCTCCGCCACCGCTACGACACAGATCGCGCTTTTGCCGCTGTCGGCCCTGACCGTAATTCAATGTTGGTGCAGTGCGCCGTGAATATCTCCCTCTGGCTTATGGTCCACCGCCTGCCCCAGAATATGGGACACGAACGCCGAGAATGTCTTTACAACGACTCTATAAAGTGGCTGCGTGACATTCAGGCCGGCAAGGCTTCCCCGGACCTACCGCTCTATCAGTCCCCCGACGGCTCCGACGGCGACACCCACAACCCCGTCCGCTTCGGCTCGATGAAGCCCGGACGTTACGACTGGTAACGCCATTTAACACCGCATTAAACACCCGTTAAACACCGTTTAAGTAATGTTCAGACTATGCGCGAAAATAGAGATTAACGGCGACCGCACCTGGTCGCTCGACTTTGTCACTGCCGTGGAAATAACACGCGACACCGAAAAGCTCACAGCCGAAGCCAAAATAACCCTCCCCAAAAAAATCAAGTGGGACGGCTCGGCTGAAATCCCCGTGCGCCGTGGCGACCGGGTGCGCATATCTCTGGGCTACGACGACAGGCTCCAGCTCGCTTTTGTCGGTTATGTCCGCGACGTCGGCTTCAAAACGCCCGTGGTCATAACCTGCGAGGACGACATGTTCCTGCTCAAACAAATGCCGGCGCAGAAAAAGGCTTACCGCTCTGTTTCCCTCGAAACATTGCTCAAGGACCAGGGGATTACCTACCGCCTCAACATCATGGGCGAACAATCCCTCGGCGCCTATCGTGTTACTGCCGACACTGTCGCCTCCCTGCTTGGCAAACTTTCCGAACAGGGCATCCGCTCATTTTTCCGCTATGAGGACGGAGAGCCGGTGCTTTATTCCGGGGTTCTCTTTGAGCGCGACACAACACCCTCCCAGACTTTCAAAACCGGGCTTAATATCATTTCAGACCAGAGCCTCCAGCAGCAAAAGGCCGAAAATATGCGCCTGCGTGTCAAGGCGGTCAGTCTTATGCCGAATAATAAAAAAATCAAAGTTGAGGTCGGCGACAGTGACGGCGAACACCGCACACTGCACACCTACAACAAAACCGAAAGCGAGCTCAAGGCCTGGGCGGAACAGGAAATCAAACGCCTTAAACGCGACGGCCTCACAGGCTCTTTTACCTCTTTCGGCTATAAGCTCGTTGACCCGCTCGACGCCATCGGCCTTATTATCGACGGCAACCAAATGGGAGTGTATCAGGTCAAAAAAGTTGTGATTAAATATGGCGATTCCGGCTTCCGTCAAGAGATAACCCTCGGCCTCCGCGTCGCCTGATTATGGAACTTATAAGACTTATTGGACTTATGGCAGATATTAGAAACATTATTCGGCAACTCGCACAGCCCGACGGCGAAACCGTCGCCCTGGTCTGCACTGTTGACGCCGTTGACAAAAAAGCCAGAACCATAGACTGCACTCCGCTGAATGAGGGTGCGCCCCTGCTCGGTGTCAATCTCCAGGCCAATCAAGAGGCCGATTATGGCCTGTGCCTGTTCCCGGAACCGGGCAGTTATGTTGTTGTCGGCTTTGTCGCCGACGGCGCCGCCGGGGTGGTGCTGCTCACTGAAAAAATTGAGGCGGCCGAAATTGTCATCGGCGACACCTCCGCCGTCATGGACGCCGACGGGGTGCGTATCGACGTGGGCGACATTTCCGCCCATCTGGATAAAGAAGCCGTGGTTTTCAATGGTGGCGACCTTGGCGGTCTTGTCAAGGTTCAGGCCCTGACAAAACGCCTTAACCTCATCGAAAACGACATCAATGAATTAAAGAGAATATTTGCCACCGGCTGGATTCCGGTTGCTCAGGACGGCGGGGCTGCTCTAAAAACAGCTACCACCTCCTGGTGCGGTTCTATGCTCTCTCCAACACAACGCAACGACTACGAAAACGAAAAAGTAAAACATTAATACTCCAGTAATGGCCAATATTATTTCCAACATTCGCGATTTTTTCAGCCGTCCCACACGCTCTGAACTTGTGGAACTCTCCCGTGCTCTGCGCACTAAGCAGGGTGTCAGGCTTTCGGCTATGCTCCAGCAGCAGACCGACAGCCTCACCAAAAAGGACGTGGCCGACTGGCGCGCCGCACATCAGCTGGCCATCGACTACGAAAACCCCAGCCGCGTCCGGCTTTACGACATTTTCGCCGACTGTGTCCTCGACGCCCATCTCTCCGGCTGTATTGACCAGCGCAAGGGCAAGGTCTTGCAAAAAGATTTCAGGCTCGTTGACCCCTCTGGCAAGGAAAAAACGGAAGCCACTGAATTGCTGCAATGCGAGTGGTTCGCCGATTTTCTCGGCCTCTGCCTTGATTCTATCTATTGGGGGCCTACTCTCATTCAGCTGGGCGACGTCGTGCGTGACAATGGCCCTATGCGTTTCGACGGGGTGGAACTTGTGCCCCGCAAGCACGTGGTCCCGGAATACAGCGTCCTCGTCCGCGACCCCGGTGGCGATTGGCGCCAGGGCATCCCTTACCGCGAGGGAGACATTGCCAACTGGTGCGTGGAAGTGGGTAAACCCCGCGACCTCGGCCTGCTCCTGAAGTGCGCGCCCTCATGCATCAGCAAAAAAAACATGCTGGCCTATTGGGACGTGTTCGGCGAAATTTTCGGCATGCCTATGCGTATCGCCCGCGCCAACACCCTTGACGACGGGGAGCGCGCGAAGCTCGAAGCCGCCCTTGATAAAATGGGGGCTGCCCAGTATATCGTCACCACCGACGGCACAGAAATTGAAATCAAGGAAAGCAGCCGCGGCGACGCTTACAATGTCTATGACAAGCGCGTGGACCGTTGCAACTCAGAACTGTCAAAAGTGGTGTTGAATCAGACTATGACCATAGATTCCGGAGCGTCTCTCTCTCAGTCTGAAGTGCACCTGGAAATTTTTGAGCGAACCACCGCAGCCGACGCCATAATGTGCGCCCACATCATAAATGGCCGGCTGCTGCCCCTAATGGCGCTCCACGGCTTCCCCGTCAAAGGGCTGCGCTTTCAGTGGAACAATGCGGCAAGCTACACCCCGGCCGAACAGCGCGAGATCGAACGCCTGCTACTGGAGTATTACGAAATTCCTCCCGAATATTTCACCGACAAATACGGTGTGACAATCGACCGGCCGCGCGAAACAAAAACACAGCCCGACCGTTTTTTCGACTGAGCCCCGCCCTGCGACTGGCTGACACGGTGGGGCTGCGCCGCTCATATCACGCGTTTAACGCCGCTTTGGGTTCTTTGTATGAGGAGCAGTTGCTTGAATTGTCCGCCGGAACTACCGGCCCCGATTTTGACGACACGGCATTTTTTGACGCTGCCGGAATGGTCTACAACGCCGGGGGCTTTGAGGCGTCGCAGCTCAATACTCCCGAAGCCCGCCGCCTCATTGCCGAAACGTTGAAGCAGCTTAAAACGGCCATCGCTTCCGGCGTTCCCCATGAGGTTCCGGAAACGGTGCGCCATGCCCTCGAAAATAACGCTTTTATTTTCTCCGGCTTCAAGGCATTCCACACGCTCCGCGAGGTGGGGCTGTCGCTCGTTACCGACAAAGGCGACATTAAGCCTTTTGAAACGTTCCGCCGCGACGTGGAAGCAGTCAACAACCGTTATAACCACAATTACCTCTATGCAGAATATAACCACGCCGTCGGCGCTTCTCTTATGGCCGCACGCTGGCAGAAAATTGAGGCCGACGGCGACCGTTACGACCTGCAATACCGCACAGCACAGGATGACCGCGTCCGTGAGGATCATGCAATTCTGCACGGCACGACGCTGCCCCCGTCCGACCCGTTCTGGTCGCTCTACCTGCCGCCGAATGGCTGGAACTGCCGTTGTACTGCCGTGCAGGTACGCAAGGGCAAATATCCCCAGAGCGACCCTGCACTCTCTATGCTGCGCGGTAACAATTGCACCGAAAACGCCAAACAGCAGATTTTCCGATTCAACCCCGGCAAGGAACTGAATCTGTTCCCGCCAAAACACCCGTATTATAAAGCACCCGACGACGCTAAAAAAGCGGTGGAGCAACTGAGTGAGGAACAAAAACGCGAGCAGCGTATTGCCGACATCATCGCTGAGCTGCCCGCCTCTCTGACTGCCGACGAAAAAAAGACAGTGGCCGCCCACTGTCTGGAGATTGAAACAGCACTCGGAATTACTAAGGGTAAACCTATGAGCGTGGACGACGCCGACAAGCAGCACGCTAACCCGAATTACGGCAAGGAGCGGGGCTATGGTATCAACTGCCAGACATGTTCCCCGGCTTATGTCCTCCGACTGCTCGGCTTTAATGTTACCGCTAAGTCCAACACTCCGGGCACAAAACTGGAGTATTTAAGCAAAGGCAACCAATTATGGGAGCAGTGGCTCAATCTCGACGGCACACCCGCGAAACATACCAGCATGAACGACTGGTTAGCTGCTCACAATTTCCAGCGCATGACACCGAAACGTTATATTAAATTCTTTGAGGAAACGTGCAAGGAGACCGGCGTTTATATGCTTTCGATAGGTTGGAAAAGGGGCGGAGGCCACGCCACGATCCTGCAACGCTTTGCCGACGGCTCTCTGCGCTATATTGAGCCCCAGGTTGACAACTCCGCCGGCTCCGGGCGCGACTTGGACTATTTGAGTAAAAACGGCGCGGCAACCATGCACGGCTGCCGCGGTATTATGCGAGTTGATAACAAACTATTTAACGTCGCTTTCGCTGAAATTTTCGACAAATGAGCCTATTATTTCAAGTGCTTCAAAGCCGCCCACCTCCTTTAATTTGTCATCTTTAATCAAGTAAACAGGAGGAAAGCCTGCCGTTACATCATCAGGAAAGCGGTAATAAAAAGCCTCTGCCCCCCGGTATGTTCCGAGGTGCTCTACATGGTCGCCGTACATCTCAACGAGATACTGCGCCGCCTGTCTGACTTTGGAAGGTATTTCCATAATGCCGCAAATTTACGAATTTATTCTGATATAACAACACTTAAACACCGATTAAATGCTTGACGCCAATAAATTAAAAGCCGATATTCTCGACGATATGCGCGTGGAACTCTCCGACGAGTTCGACCGAAACTTTGAGCGTAAGGCCTTTTTCTCCGACAAGTGGAAGCCTCGCGCGCATGACTACCCCCGTGGCTCTCTGCTCATGGTTTCCGGCGCCATGCGTCGATCTACACAGGGCGAAGTGTCCGGCGACGGCGTGCGCTTCTTCTCTGCAATGCCTTACACCTCCCTGCACAATGAGGGCGGCACAGGCTACAAAATGGTTAAAGCCCACACGCGCCGATCAAAAAAAGGCAAGGTCTACACTGTCCGCGCACATCAGCGCAAATTCAACATGCCGCAACGCCAGTTTATCGGCGACGGCCCCGAAACACAGCGCATCATCCGCGGGGTTATCGACGACAACCTCCAGCGCTTTAATCTCCATTTAACAAACTTCTTACGACAATGAGAAAACAAATCTTTACAGCCATCGCCGAAAAGCTCCTGACTGTGCCAGGCATTACACATGTTGACCTCTGGAACGACAACGGCGCCCATTTCGCCGGTGGGGCCGTTTACCCCCTCCCGTCGGTATTTGTCGAATTTGAGACTATCGAATGGCACCAGCTCAACAATGGTGCCAGACGGGCCGACATCAATGTCCGCCTGCACGTCCTCGCCCGTGCCACTGCCGGAATACACAGCGCACAGAATCCCGCTATGGCCGAAGCACTCAAACGTTTCGACCTGCTCGACGCCATCAACGCAGCAATGCAGGGTCTGCGCGGTGAAAACTTCGCCGGCTTCATGCACACCATCTCGGCAACCAACCACGCCCACGCTGAAATTGTTGAAGATGTTGAGTGCTTCCGCACCTCCGCACAGGATATTACTGCAATGCGCCCCGTGTCGCGCGTTTCGGGCCTCTTTGCGGCCGTTAAATAGTCCGAACTATACAACAACACCCCCGGCGGCGCTCGTGGCCGTCAGGGGCGTTATTTTTACAGATCATCGAATAACGACGGGGTATTGTCGGGCGGTCGCTCTGTTTCAGGGTCAAGCCCCAGCAAGTTCAGATAGGTGCGGTAACAAATGCCAAACTCGGGCTCTATCCGGCGCCGCCACACTGCTTTGTAGCATTTTGCCTGGTTGCCGGCTTCGTAGTGCAGGGCCGTAATCGCTTTTATTTGCTCGGCCCGCGCCAACGTGCTTTTATGTCGCTTTTTATTTGCCATTCTCACCGTTATTTACTAACTTTGCACTGTCCTTTTACATCAGGCTCAGCGCTGACGTCAGCTACTCCGGTGGCACGTTGGCGCGGTCTTTTTTATTCGGCCGCCTCTGCCTCGGTTCCCTCCGCTTCTGCGTCAGTGCCCGAGGCGGTTTCATTCTCGGGCAGGAGGTCAACGTCGGTTATCCCCAGCGGTATGTTGCGCCACGCCCCGGTCTTCGGGTCTTTGCGCTGCGCGCGGATATAGCGGCGAGTTATGCTCGGCTGGTAGCTTTCCTCGATTATGCGCACGCCCTCCAGGAATTGCTCGTCGCCGCTGTCCTCGGCCATCTTCCGGAGCTGGAGCACGCGGCTGGCCTTGAGGTTCCCCTGACCGTCGCGGCTCAATAGCCGGAGCACTGCCGACACAAGCGCCTTGCTCTTGTCGTCCGTCGCCAGGCTCTCGATATAGCCGCGCACCATCGCGATTCCATCTTCCACCGTGTCGCGGTACCCGTCAACGGTGTTAACGCCCAGTGTCAGGCGCAGGCTGCTGTCGCTGTTAGTAAATGTGTGGCTGTACTGGCCGCCGTCCTTGGTGCCGAATAATTCGCCTTTCAGGTCTATAATGGCCGCGAAGTTGCCGAAGACGGAGTCTTTAACGGTTTTCATGTCTTTGCTCAGATTCTCCAGCTCGGGGATCGCCTGGTTCAGTTCCTCGTCGACCATCTGCGCGTAAGTCTCGCGCCGCTGCTTGCGCTGCTCGGCGGCTTCTTTTTTTGCCTGTTCCGCCTGAAAGGCTTCCCACTGGGCGAGCTGCGCCGCCGTCATGGTCACTTGCTTGGTTTCACTCATTTTTAAGGGTGTTTAAGTGGTTATTAAATTGTGTTTAACTGTTTCGGTGTTCTGTCCTTTTACACCGGCTCAGCGTTTTTAATTATCGTAGTCCTCGGCGTCCGGCGAGTCATAGTTCAAATGCCCCGCCGCATCGCTCGCCCACCATGCCAGTGCGTCCAATAGCTCGACCTTGCTGTTCTCGCTCATTCCGGCCGTCTGCTCCTGCACATAGGCTTTAATTCGTTCCAGTTCCTTGCTCATTTCCTTGCTTGCGTAACTCTATGCGTTTAGGAATTACCACACCCCAGTTACATGACCGGCAACACTCGCCGTCCTCTTTTATGGGGTAAGGGTCATTTCCATACTCTGTAAATTCTTTGCCGCAAATGCAGCACACTTTTTTGTCCTTTTTCATCGGCATATTAGTTGAGTGTCGGGTCTATCTCGCCCCCGGCGGCATAGTGCTGCATGAGCAGCGCATCGGTCAGTGCATCAACCGCGCGGGCGTCCTTGACTTTGTTGTTAAATGTCGCTATGAGGTTGCGCAGCCGCTCCCTCGGTATCTTGTTAAAATCGGCGTAACCGCTGGCGCGCATGGCTATGCCCTTAATGATTGATATGTTCGACTGCTGCCCGGTTTCCCGGAGCCAGCCGCCGATTGCCGCAATTACCTGCTTACGCAGTTTGTCAAGTCGTGCCGTGCCCTGCTTCTCGTCCACCTGGGCGCTCAGTTTCGCGCAGATGTCTATGAGCTGGTGCTGTGTAAGGTCGCGGCTGCTCTCAACACCCCAGCTTGCCAGGATCGCCCGCTTCGCTTCATCATCAAGCCCCAGAACTGTGCAGAGGGTATGATACTTTTTGACCAGTCCGCGGTGTATTTCGTCCATTGTCTTGTTTTCTTTTGCCATGATTCTGTTATTTAATTTGTTCTGCCCAGTAGTCATTTGCGCCCTGCTCCCAGATTATGAAGTCCGCGCCGCCCTCGCCTTTGTCCCGGTCCTCGTAGCGTGTTGTTACAAATGCCTTGAAGCCCTCGACCTTGATTTTTATGTCCGCGTCATAGCGTATCTTTTTCGCTATGTGTCCGTCCGGGTCCTTGCCCGCCTTGTCGGCCTGGCTTATGAACACGAACAGTTTGTCAGGAAATTCCGCTTTTAGATCCTTGAATTGCTTCATGTAGAATTTGTCCAGATATTGCAGGCTGTCGATTACGATTATTTCCGGGCTTTTACGCTTTCGCAGACGGGCGCATAGTTCCGGCAAGTCCTCTTTGTTCAGCAGGATTATATTGCTGCCGGCTTCGGCCATACCCACGCGCTCCCATGCCTTTTGCAGCGATAGGCTCAACCCTTGCTCGAGGCTGTCATAAGCAACCCGACGAAAGCCGGCCAGATACTTGCAGAGCATGAGCGTGAATGTGGTTTTGCCGCTGCCGCTGTCGCCCCATATCAGCCACACGCCCCGGAGCTCCGGGCGGCCGAAGCTCGCCAGGAACGGCCCGTCGAAGTCTGCGGTCTCGAATTGCGCCGCCAGCACGTTTTTGTTGCTTATAGCTCTGCCCATTGCTCGTTATTTTTTCGATAGTCGCGGCCGTTCTCGCAGTGCCTCCGGGCCGTAGCCCTTGGCCTCGATCATCGCGTTTAATGCCTTGCGCTTCGCCGCCAGGTCCTCGGTGGTGCTCGCTTCTATCATCACACGCACCGTTTTAGGCCCGTAGCAGCCTTTTACTCGCTTCACTGTTATGTCGCACGTCCAGCCCTCCTCGAGCCAATCCTGAAGCACCTGAGGCAGCCAGGACGGCATGAGGTCAAACTCAGCGCGGAACTTGAAATTTACGGGGTAAGGTTTCATTTAATCTATAAATTCAAAATCACTCTTTTCTATTCGGGTAATATGCCGGCCGTCCTGGGATTTCAGGCCGTAGCCGCGGTAGGCTTGCCAGATTTCCAAAATCTCGCCGGCCTCAAACTTGACGCCGCCCCGGTTTTCGACATTGACCAGCAACCGCACTTTTGCGCCTATGATTTTGCGGCGCTTGCTCATTTCGCACCTCCTTTCAGCATGGCCCACACGCTGCGTTTTACGCGCCTCAGGTCGCCGTCTGCCTCGTCCACGATCTTGTTTATTGCCTTGGTATCGCGCACGCCGTTAGCCACGCACACGGCGGCTATGTCCTCACTATCGGGCAGGGGCAGCTCCACGAATTTGCGGCCTATGCGGCTGTATATTTCCGCGTAGCCCTTGCGGTTCAGCCGCAGCCCTTTTTCTATCCGGGCTTTAAGGTTGCTGGTCGCGGTCAGGATTATGCCGCACTGGTCCTCGAGCTGATTATACAGGCTTATGAAAAAGTAAAGCACCTGGTCGCTCAGTTTGTCGGCTTCGTCCAGAACTATCAGCGGCGAGTCCTTGCGCTTCAATGTGTCCACGATATTGTCCATCATATCGCTTACCGTGGTGCCCGCTACCGTCGCGCCCATGTTCTGCAACAGTTTCGCCATGAATGTGCGCCGGTTCCAATACTCGGAGCAGACCATGTGATAGACATTGCGTCCGGCTGCGGTGTAGTTCTTTATGGCTTCGGTCTTGCCGCTCCCGGCTCCGCCGATAACTGCGGCAGTCAGAGAGTCGGCCTGCACGCTGGCAAGCGTGAATGTCATTATATCGTAGGCGCGGGTCTTCACCACCTGCCACCCGTTGGCTTCGGCTGTCCCTGTCTGGGCGGCTATGCTCCGCCACATGTCGTCGGCTATTGTGTCCCACTGTCCCGAAAGTATTTTGCTGACTGTCGCGCTGCTCACCCCGTTAAGGCTGTTGGCGGCTTTGTTCTGGCTCCCCTTTTGCCCGCAGTAGGCGCGGAGCTGGTCGGCAATCTGTTGTTTCTGTTCTGTTGTCATGTCCTTTTACGTCTTAAAAAATTGAATAATCGTTTACTTTCACACTTTCCACCGCGTCGCCCTGGCGTGTTACAGGTATCTCCACGGTTTCCACCTCTAAGGCTTCGATGTCGGCGGCGGCAAGTCTTTTGCGGCTGCGGTTGTCTTTGTGCTGCCCGCGGCTGTCCGTCAGCATGAGCCGGTCTTCCATACACGCGCCCAGTGCCGGGGTGCCGTGGATCGGCAGTTCTGCGGCCCGCTCTATCACGCGCCGGGCTCCCTCGAAGTGGTCGCCCATGCGCCGCGCGGTCTCAGCTTCCAGCTCTTTGTTGAAGTCGCGCACCCTCTGGAGCTGCTCTGCGTCGCCGGGCTTCCGGTCGGCTAATGCCATTGGCTGCACATACTTTTCCTCAAGCATATAGCGGCGTGTGCCTGCTTCGTTCACTGCCAGAACTTGCGTCAGGTCCTCGGGGTCATACTTGACCGTCCAGCGCTCTGAGGCGTGGTCCCTGAATGTCAGGTCGAAGCAGTCATAATCACGCTTCACGCCTAAAATGGTGGGGCGTAGGCCGCAGCCCTCGAGCACGTTCTTAAAGCCGGTTTCTGCGCCGAAGTTCAGCAGGTACATTTCGCGGCTCATCGGCAGACGGTGTTCCGGTTTCAGCTTCGCCAGCTTCTCCATGATCTTGCCGATTTTCTGCGCACGCTCCAGCCGCATCATTTCATCTATCTGCGCCCGGAGTCCGGCTTCATCGGGGAAGCTGTGGCGCCTCTTGTTCAGCGCCTCGCTGTTCGGCTGCCGCATCGGGTCGGTCGTTACGCCGTAGCCGGCCCAGTTCGGGCACAGCTGGCAGTAGGTCATGTTTAAGTGCTTGAAATATGGCTCTACGGGCTTCGCCTTGGCGTTGTGAGCCTGTGCCGGGATCACCTTGTCGCCTAACACTGCGTACAGGTCGGTCATGGTCTTTATCGCGTAGCGGTCGCTCTGCACCTGGTTGTATCTGAGCATTTCGCCAGTCAGTTCCCGGCTGTGGATCGCAGCGTTCCTTAATGCCGCTTTTATCAGTTCCGGGCATTCGTGATCGCCGACGGCGTAGCCCATTGGATAGTCAACGCACGGGTCAAGCACCACCACGATTGTAAGGCGGTTGGTGTAGGTCGTTATGTTGTGCCCTTTGCTGTCGGTTTTGGTTTTCTGGTACAGCAGCTCGACGGTCCAGCCGTCAAGCGAACACATCAGGAACGGGGCGGTCGGGCGGCTGCGCTTCACCTGCATGGTCTTGCGGTTTCGGAAGTTGGTAACGCCTAACCGCCCGGCGGCTGCCTCTAATTGCAGCTTTTCGCGCCATACCCCCACGGCTGCCGCCGTTATCTCTTTCCAACCAAATAACCGCGCTTTTGCGTTGTAGGCAGCTGCTGCTTTGGTATCCTGCACGTTGTTGGGGTCGTTTATCAGGGTGGCGAGATAACCCACCTGCTCCTCGGTCAGCACCTTGCCGGCGTTGCCGTTCAGGAATTTGCCGGAAATAAAGCACACATAACCGTCGCGCACATATTCCGCGCATTTCATCGACAACCGCCGGGGACTGCCGGGCAGTGAATGAGGGAAGCGGTCAGACAGACGCGGCAGGGCTGCCGCCGCTCTCGCCCAGAACTCTTTGCCGGCTACCGCCTTTTTGCCGGTGCGCTGCCGCTTGCTCACATGAGCGTCCCAGCACCGCCGGAAAGCGTTCATGATCGCCGCGTTGCTCGCATACTCCAGCACTTTGTCCTCAGGCAAGTGCCGCCCGTCGCTCAGCGTATAGCCCTGGTAAAAGTCTAAGGCTGCGCCGTCCGGCTCCACTGTGTCTATGAACTCCCGGCTCTCTGCCTGTTCCTGCAAGTCCGGGTAACGCTTGTAAACCTCCGTCCGCCATTTCAGCGGCAAGCTCTCAACGGCATACAGCGCAGTCCGCCCGTTGCCGCCTTTTTGCACCTGCTGCACTCGACCACGGCGCACCAGATTATTAAGATTGGCGGTCGTGATTATGCGCCCGGTCAGTTCGGCGTGGCTTATGCAGATTGTTCCGTTTACTGTCTCCATAGTTACAGGCTTTCAGCGTACAGTTGCAGTTCTGACAGTTCGGGGAATTTTTCTATATGGCGACGGCATACAACCGCGCCCCGGCGGTCATACATCACGGCTGCGCCGGTCTGCTTGTCGATCTCCAGCTTGATGCCGTTGTCGAAGTTCTGCACCATGAGCTGGCGTTCGCCCTCCCTGATTTCGTGCAGCGTCTCACACTCCGGGCAGTGGCACATGGCCACGCCGCCATAGTTGCGCACTGCGGCATAACGGATCTTGCGGGCCTTGTCGGAGTCCCGGCGGTAGGTCAGTGCCAGATATACCGTTTTTTCCTCGACATTGAACAGGCGCGCCAGCTTTGCCCGCGCCTCGTTGCTCACTTTGATGTAACTCTCTGTTGTTCTCATATCCTTTTACATTGGGTTCAAACTGTTTTAATTCCGTGTTCCCTTTGTCCACCTCGGCATTTTTTTGTATCTTTGGCGGCTGTAACCTCGGTAACACGCTGCAAAGATAATAGGAAATTTCCTAATACAAAAATTTTTGGTAGGATTTTTTCTAATGGATTATTAAAACAGTCTGAGACAGAATGATATTAGAGCGACTTAAACAGTACATGGATTATAAGGGCATAACGGTGGCTGCCTTTGAGCGAAGCATCGGAATGGCTAATGCCTCTTTTGGCAAATCCCTGAAAAAAGGCGGTGCCATAGGTACAGACAAATTAGAAAATATCCTAACAATATACCCCGACATTTCCCCACTTTGGTTATTGCGTGGAGTAGGGGAGATGTTGCTCCCTGACCCGGAGCACCCAGAAAAGCAACCACCATCGGCACCAACATACCTCCTCGACATGATTAAGGAAAAGGATCAGATAATCCGCCAACAAGCCGAAGAACTGGGAGAACTCAGGGAAAAACTTAAAAACGCACAGGCCGGAAAAAACGAGATTACGCACCACCAAGCCCAGGCTCCGGTCGAAGTTGCTCCCTGATGTACTTTTGTAAAAAATATAAAATAAGTTCTTGCCCGCTAAATTGATATGCTTACGGTTATTGTTATATTAGTTGCTGTTGCTCTCGTGTGGAAGTTTACGCCAAACCCCGCAAACAAAAGAGCCGCCGGCATGATGTTTCAAATGCTGGAGTCTTTTCATATCATTGACACTACTGTAAATCTTGACATCTTTACCCAGCGCCTTGATTTACTCAGTCAACTTGCCTCGACGCTCCCGGCTAATGCGGGCAAAAGCAAAAGTGCAGATATGGCGTTACGGGCATATTCCGATAAATATGATAGACCCATTTCCCCAACCATTCGACAAATTCTCAATCAGCCGCAAATTGCCACCTCAACAAAGTTCAGAGATGAGGCGGCCACAGCATTTTTTCTACGCTCCTGCAATAAACTGGAAACTGAAATTAAAACTCTTAAAACCTCAAACGCAAGGCAGCGACGTGTAACGCAAGCCCACGAACTTGCTGACATCATTGTTGACCGTCTGTATTCTGATGAGCAACAAAAATACATTGATTGCATTCATGGCGAACTTGCGCGTCTATCTGGCTCGACCTCCCTACACCCCCTATAAGGGGTCTAAATAGGGGAGATTCCTGTTTTTCAGCGTGTTTTTTGAGCCATTAAACGCATTTAACGCACATTATCAGTAACTTAAACATATTTCAACAGCGTTTTTAACGGGGTCTATTTTGGTATTAAAGGGGTGTTTATCGCTTCAAAATCGCCGTTTTCGGCGGTCATTTTGTCCGTATGGGGGTCTATACCTATGCGCCAATGACCACCCAAATGACTATCCAACTGACCATCCAACCCCATTTTTTAGACGAAACGGGCACGATTTGCACCACTCCCCTCCCCCCGTTTTGACCCTCCCTGAGCATGGCACTGCCGGAGCCATTTAACAGGGCATTTAATGCCTGCGCCGTCCGCCGGATCACTCGTGCGCATGGGCGCGCTGCTCTCGTCGCTCCCCTACCCTGCCGACCAACCGGCACAATGTCCCACAAACGCCGTAAACGCTTGAATTTCGCGCTCTCTGCCCCGTCCTGGCTCATTCTACCGGCGCACAACGAAAGCGGCCACACAGCCGGCGAAAACCAGCCATGCAGCCACTCAATATTAAAGCCGATTAAAGCCCGATTAAAGCTCCGTTAAACACCGATTAAACGGACGACCCCCAAAATTCAACCCCAATTCAACCAAATTCAACTTTTTGCACGTTTCGTTTTTTCGACCCGACCACCTCTATCACCGTCCATCTCGCTGCTTATCAATACATTGCGCGACCGACCGACATTAACACCGTTGCTCGCTTCGTTTTCATGCCCGTATTTTAGCAGATTTTTTCGGCTTTGCACATTTTTTGACAGCCGCTGCAATTTTTGTAATACACCCCGCAATCTCCTTTATATTACCTTTGTGGCAGAAAATTCAATCAACCCAATCTAACTTAACATGAAAAAAACAATCCTGTATGCGCTCTTCATGCTCCTCGCTGTGATTGGCGCGCAAGCACAAGAGATTACCGTCAGCGGTACTGTGCTTTCGGGGTCGGACAATGAGCCGCTGATCGGAGCCTCTGTCCGCGCGGTAGCAACAAACGCCGGCACATCGACCGACATCGACGGAAATTTCACAATCAAAGTGCCCCAGGGATCCGACCTGCAGGTCTCATACATCGGATATGAGCCGCAGACCCTCAAGGCCCAGCCCTCGATGACCATCACACTCAAGGAAAACTCGACATCGCTCGACGAAATCGTCGTTGTCGGCTACACCACCCAGCGCAAGGCCGACCTCACCGGCGCCGTGGCCGTGATGAACATGAAGGAGCCCCTGAGCGAGAACTCCGGAAACATCATGAACTCGATGGCCGGCAAGCTCCCCGGCGTGAATGTGGTGCCCGACGCTGCCCCCGGCGGCACAGGCTCCATCCGTGTGCGAGGCATGTCGACCGCCAACTCCTCCAACGACCCCCTCTACGTCATAGACGGAGTCCCCACCGACAACATCAACTGCATCAACCCCTCTGACATCGAGACCATGCAGGTGCTCAAGGATGCCGCCTCGGCCTCGATCTACGGTAGCCGCGCTGCCAACGGTGTGGTCATCATCACCACCAAGCAGGGCAAGGGCGACCGCCTGACCATCAACGTCAACTACGCCGCGTCGGCCCAGACCATCGCCAAACGTTACAAGATGCTCGACGCCAACCAGTGGGGCGTGGCCTACTGGGCCGCGTCGGCCAACTCCAACATCAAGCCCTCGCATGTGCTTTACGGCAACGGCGACGTGCCGGTGCTGCAGCCCTTTGTCGACGGCAACCCCAACTTCCCCACCACCAACACCGACTGGCAGGACGAGGTCTACCAGACCGCCTGGACCAACAACCTCACCGCCTCCATCTCCAACAACACCGAGAAAGGCTCTGTGATGTTCTCTCTCAACTACATCAACCAGAACGGTAACATCAAGGACACCTTCTACGAGCGTTACTCAGCCCGTATCAACTCGCGCTACGACTTCAACAAGTACATCACCGTGGGCGAGAACCTCATGATCGCCCGCTGGACCAACCGAGGCATGGATGTCGCCGGCGACCGAGGCATACCCTTCACCGCCATGAGCCAGCACCCCGCCCTCCCCGTCAAGGGCATCAACGGCGAGTGGACCCTCCCGCTGGGTCTCATCGCCTCTGACCTTGCCAACCCCTGCCAGCTCATCGCCAACGCCGCCGACAACGACCTCTCCTCATGGAGAATCCTCGGCAACGCCTACCTTGAGGTGAAACCCGTCGAGGGGCTGACCCTGAAGTCAAACATCGGTATCGAACACAGCCAGTATTTCAACGTGACCCTGGGCCGCACCGTCAACCCCGGCGACGTCAACAGCGTAAGCAGCGTCTACGGACAGGGTGACACCTGGACCTGGTCCAACACCGCCAACTACAACAAGACATTCGGCGGAGTCCACCACCTCAACGTGCTGCTCGGCACCGAGGCCATCGGCTACACCTTCAAGGACCTCAGCGGCTCGCGCCAGGATTTCGCCTTCGAGGACAAGGACTTCATGCAAGTAGGAGCCGGCACCGGCGTGCGCAACTCGGGCGGCGGCAAGACCCAGTGGAGCGTCTTCTCCCTCTTCGGAAAGGTCGACTACAACTACGCCGACCGCTACCTGGCCTCGTTCACCATCCGCCGCGACGCCAACTCGCGTTTCGCCAAAGACCACCGCGCCGGCGTGTTCCCCGCCTTCTCACTGGCCTGGCGTCCCACCCAGGAGGAGTTCTTCCCCCACAACGAAATCCTCACCGACCTGAAGATCCGCTACTCATGGGGTCAGAACGGTAACGCCAACATCCCCTCGCTCTATCCCGCCTACTCGACATACATCTTCAACACCGGCAACGGAGCGTATGACATCAACGGCACAAACTCCTCGACCACCTCGGGCATCACACTGGCCTCAACCGGCAACCCCGAGTTGAAATGGGAGACCACCACACAGAACAACATCGGTCTTGACTTCCAGCTGCTCAACGGAGCCATCAACGTCAGCGCCGACTACTACATCAAGAAGACCAAAGACATGCTGACCATTCCCCCTGCCCTCGACGTGGCAGGCGAGAACGCCGCCGTATGGCTCAACACCGGCGACATGAAAAACAACGGATGGGAGGTCACCGTGGCCTACAACTCTCCCCAGTATGGCGACTTCTCCTGGAACGGCTCGGTCAACATCTCTCAGTACAAGAATGAGCTTGTCACGCTCAACTCACGCCAGAAGTTCATCGGCGGCGACCAACGCCTGATTCCCGGCGAGCCGATGGGTGTCTACTACGGATATGTATGCGACGGCATCTTCCAGGACGCCACCCAGGTGGCCAACCACGCCACACAGGCCGGCGCAGCCCCCGGCCGCCTCATCTACCGCGACCTCAACGGTGACGGCGTCATCGACGACAACGACCGCTGCATCATCGGCGACCCCAACCCCGACCTGTCGCTGGGTCTCAACCTCGCCTTCAAGTACAAGGCCTTCACCCTCGACATGTTCTTCGCCGGTGACTTCGGCTTCGACATCCAGAACCACATGAAGCGTCAGCTGCTGTCGATGAACTACGGCAACCTCGCCACCAACCGCGGCGCCGACATCCTCAACGCCTGGACCCCCACCAACACCTCCTCCGACATCCCGGCCCTGTCGCTGACCGACGACAACAACGAGGCCCGCTTCTCGACCTACTATGTCGAAAACGGCTCTTACATGAAGATGAAATACCTCAAGCTCTCCTACTCCCTGCCCAAGAATCTCATCAAGCGCATCGGAGCCTCCAACCTCGACATCTACGGCCAGGTGGAAAATGTGTTCACCATGACCAAATACAAGGGCCTCGACCCCGAGATTCTCCCCGGCGAGTATGGCGCGCGCATCGACAACGGCGCATATCCCCGTCCGCGCACATTCACCATCGGCCTCAACCTCCAGTTCTAATCCCGACACCACAAAAAAATGAAAAGCTTAAAAAACATCATAAAGAACACCCTGGCCGCGACAGCCATCTCCTCCATGGCCCTCGCATCGGTTTCCTGCGATGACCTGCTCGACACCAAGCCCCAGGGCTCCTTCACCGACGAACAGGTCGGCGACGAGGAGGCCATCGACCTGATGACCTCGGCCTACGCCACCCTCCTCTGCCACTATTTCGGCAACAACGAGTCGTTTGCCGGCCCGATCAACAACTGGGTCTTCGACGTGCGCTCCGACGACGCCCTCAAGGGGGGCGACGGCGTGACGATGGAGGGCTACATGCACCAGCTCGAAGTGGGCAACGTGCAGAGCGACAACGACATCGCCAACTTCAAGTGGCGCAACAACTATTACTCCATCTCGCGCTGCAACACCGCCATCCGCGCCATCCTCAACTCCTCGTCGATTTCCGACCAGAACCGCGCCTCGTTCGTGGCCGAGATGAAGACCCTGCGCGCCTACTACTACTTCGACATGCTGCGCATCTTCAAGAAGTTCCCCTACTTCGACGAGAATGTCGTTGATCCCTCGGGATGCCGCGCCGACGAGTACACACGCGACCAGATCGCCGAGTTCATCAAGGCCGACCTCCGCGAGTCATACTACGCCCTGCCCGAGACCCAGGCCCAGGTCGGACGCTTCAACCGCTATGTCGCCGCCGCCATCCTGGCCCGTGTCGACCTGTTCACCTCCTCATGGGCCGAGGCCGAGGAATTTGCCGGATATGTCATCGCCTCAGGGCAGTATGAGCTGTATCCCAACTTCCTCGACATGTCGAAGCCCGAGTACAACAACATGTACGAGTCGGTGATGGCCATCCAGTTCTCCTCGGCCAACTCCCCCGACCAGTTCAACTTCAACAACTGCCTCAACTGCACATGGTCGGAGGGCAACCTCTACGGCAACGGCGACGACTTCTATCTCGCCTCGCAGAACCTGGTCAACGCCTTCCGCACCGATGAGAACGGCCTCCCCTACCTCGACGGCTCTTTCAACAACGACAACATCGACGGCCCCGACTATCCCGGCAACGTCGACCCCCGTCTCGACTTCACCCTGGGACGCATCGGCATGCCCTGGCGCGGCCACATGTACAACGAGAAATGGTGTCGCAACCTGGAGCTTTACGGCCAGTACTCCGGCAAGAAGCCCTACACCGCCCCCGAGTCCCCCTACTGCACACCCGGCATCGTGCCCTGGGGAGCCTCCTCGCTCAACTGGAGCCTCATCCGCTACGCCGACGTGATGCTCATGAAGGCCGAGGCCCTCATCGAGCAGAACAAGAACCTCGACGAGGCGCGCGCCCTCATCAATGAAATCCGCAAGAAGGCCGCCCGCTCGGTCGACCCCTCATACACCCCCGTCGACTGCAACCCCAACCTGGCCAGCTACTTGGTAAGCGAGTATCCCGCATCGGGATGGAACCAGGACTACGCCCGCCGCGCCGTCCGCATGGAACGCCGCATCGAGCTGGCCATGGAAGGCCACCGCTGGTTTGACCTCGTCCGCTGGGGCAACGTCGTGCAGACCATGAACGATTATTACGCCTCCGAGGTGAAAATCCATTCCTACTACCAGGGCGCCAACCTGACCGAGGACGAGGTCTACCTCCCCATCCCCATCAACCAGGTCGACAACGCCGGTGACCTCTACCTCTAATCCATCAACCAGTACAGACCCATGAAAAGAATCCCTTCATACATGCTGGCCCTCCTGACCGTCGTTGTCTGCGGCCTGCTCAGCTCATGCTCCGACTATGAGCCCAAGGGCTACCCCGAAGTGCCCGCCCTGGCCACAGCCTCCGACCTCCAGGCTTCAGTAGCCGGCCGTTCAGTCACCCTCACCTGGCAGCTCCCCTCACAGCAGGGCATCACCGCCGTAAGGGTAAGCCGCGACAACGGCGCGGCCACCATCCTCCCCGCCGACGCCACCTCCTGCACCCTCAAGGGGCAGCCCATGGACCAGCAGCTGGTATTCACCGTCAAGGTGGAGTATGACAACAAATATGTCTCCGAGGGTGTCTCGGTAATCGCCAGCGTGCCCTATGTGGCATCGAAGATGGCCTACCTGATGACCGCCCCCACCATCGCCGACCTCCCCGACGACGACGAGCGCGCGGCTGCCACATGGTTCGCCGCCCAGGAGAACGCCGAGTTTATACAGCCCTCACAGATTTCATCGCTCGACCCCGACATCTACTCGGTGATCTGGATTGAAATCGACCGCGTGGGCATGCCCATGGGATGGCAGAACCTCCCCGCAGAGGTCTCTTCCGACGCCACCATCGCCGCCCTGCGCGAGTATTCGGCCAACGGCGGCTCGCTCTACCTGGCCAACATGGCCACACAGCTCACCCTCCCGCTGGGATTCGTCCCCGAAGGGATGGAGCCGACAGTCTATGGAAACGGCAACGGCGGCACTGGCGACGACGTGTGGGTAATCAACCCCTACCTCGGATGGGACTTCCGCGACGGCTCTGACCAGGGCTTCTACGACCGCACCTCCCACGCCATCTTCAACGGTCTCACCCTAGAAGACCCCAACGGCTACGGCTACAACACCCTGCCCCTGATAGGCCCCGGCATGCGCGAAGACCACAACTGCCTCTGGGACTGCAATATCTACGGCAAGGGCGACCAGCCTGACGTGATCAAGAACTTCGAGGTCACCACCAACTCGCAGGTGCTCGCCACATGGGGACATGTACGCGACCACTGCGTGGCCGGACTCGTCGACTTCTACGCCGCTGGCGACCATGGCCGCTGCGTGGCCAACGGATTCGCCGCCTACGAGTGGAACCAGAACTCCGGCGCCAACCCCTACCAGGGCAACGTCGAGAAACTGACCCTCAACATCCTCCACTACCTCCAGTAATACCCAACGTCCTTTAACAGACTCCCATACAACGACCCGACCGCAACGCGGGGGATGGGCCAACCGGCCCTCCCCCCGCATCGCGGCCAGGTCCCGCTTACGCCTTTCCCTGACCGGAAAGCCCCCTTAAAACAATATCCAACCTGTCAAAAACCTGCATGAACATGAAAAAATCATTACTCGCTTCCTCTCTCGCCCTACTCGCCATAGGCATCCTCCCCGCCACCGCCAACCAGCGCGCCGCAATGCTCATCGGCTCTTCCGATATCGAGAGCATCGAGAACTTCCAGGAATACGCCGCCGCCAGGCACTTCGCCACAGCGCATCCCGACGGCGTGATAATCGCCCCGGGCGAGACCTCGAAAATCTCCGCCGACAACATCGACTGCATCTGGATTCATATCGACCGCCTCAACATCGGCATGGGCAACCTCCCCGCCGAGTTCTCCGACGCGGCCACCGTGGCTGCCCTCAAGGCATTCGTGGCTGACGGCGGTTCGCTCCTGCTGACCAAGCAGGCCACCCAGCTGCTGAGCCGCATCGACCGCATCGACGCCGCCTTCGACCCCCATATCTACGCTGACGGCGACGGCGGAAAGGGCACAGATGTCTGGACCGTCAACGCCCAGATCGGCTACTGGTTCGTCAACGACAAGGACAACCCCGAAGGACTCGACCCCTCGCAGTATTACGACCACCGCGACCATGACATCTATGTCGGTCTCGAGACCAACTACGACTTCCCGATGGAGACATTCGCCATGGAAGGCACCGGCAACGGCACCGAGATGTGGCGCGAAGACCACAACTGCATGTGGGACCTCAACTCATACGCCTACACCGCCGAGGGGAAGAACACCGTCGAGAAGTTTGAGAACGGCAACAACGCCGTGGTGCTCGGCACCTGGGGCCATGTGCAGGACCACGCCGTGGCCGGCATCGTTGAGTTCAAGCCCGCAGCCGACGGCCAGGGCACAATCATCGCCAACGGCCTGGCAGCCTGCGAATGGTCGCCGCGCGAAGGGGTCAACGCCTTCCACTCCAACCTTGAGAAGCTGACCGACAACGCCATCACCTACCTGGCCAACAAGAGGTCGGGCGTGACCGCAGTCACCGGCGACATGGCCGGCTCCGACGCTCCCGCCGAATACTTCACCCTCCAGGGCATCGCCGTCAGCGCCGATACCCTCACCCCCGGCATCTACATCATCCGCCAGGGCGCGAAGACCTCCAAGACCGTGGTGAGATAACAGGTCCCCTGACCATAGCTCACACACAACAAACACCAACATTTACCGTTGAGAATGACAGACCGGGATGCTTGCCGGAAAATCCACCGGCAAGCATCCCTATGCAACAACATAGACTCAATAGTTTTTCAATGAATAAACTCCATTTACTACTCGCCGCCGGAGCTGTGGCAACGACTGCCCTTGAGGCGCAGGCCGGGCTCGTGGCCCACTTCCCGATGGATGTGCGCTCAGGCCAGATACAGGAGACGGTCAGCGGCAACCGCTTCGCCGTCCAGGGCCATTTCTCCCCTGAGAATGTCGCCGGGGCAGAGGGGCAGGCGCTCCGATTCGACGGCTACACCTCATGGGTCGACGCGCGCCTAAACGCCATCATCCCTGAAGGCTCCAAGCAGATGACCATCTCGCTCTGGGCCGCAGTCCCCTCTTACCCCATCATCAAAATCGATGAGAACACCTCGGAGAAGACCGCCATCGTGAGCTGTCTCAACAACAACACCCGTACCGGATTCGGGTTCTTCATCGGTTTCGACGGGAAGTGGTCGTTCAAGACCTACATCGGCGGATGGCCCGCTGAGGTCAACATCTCGACCCCGTTGCCCACATACCAGTGGAACAACCTTGTGGCTGTCATCGATTGCGATTCGCGCGCCATCACTGTCTACAACAACGGCGAGGCTGTAGGCTCGTCGCGCTGCTCGGGCACCATATCTTTCCCCGGGGGGAAATTCACCATGGGACGCGGCGAGCTGGAGAATTACTCCGGGCCTTTCCTGCTGACATCATACAACGGACTCATCGACGACATCAGGATATGGGACGAGGCTGTCGCCCCGGAGACCATCAGCTCTTGGAAGCCTGAGAACCCGGCCAATCTCGACATCCCCGCGTCGCGTTTCGCCGATGACATCCTCCGCCCGCGTTTCCACGGAATGCCGGCGGCCGCCTGGACCAACGAGTGCCACGGCATGGTCTGGGCCGACGGACGCTACCACCTCTTTTTCCAGAAAAACGCCGACGGGCCATACATGGCGCGCCTCCACTGGGGCCACATCTCGTCGGAAAACCTCTATGACTGGCGCGAGGAGAAAATAGCCATCGCCCCGGGAGCGTCCTACGACATCAAGGGATGCTGGAGCGGATGTGTCTTCACAGACGATGTCATCACAGGCGGGAAGCCCAACATCCTCTACACCGCCGTAGACTACGGACGGGCCACAATCGCCGGCGCGTCGCCCGACGACACCGCGCTGCTCGACTGGACAAAATGGGGCAACAACCCGATCATCAATGGCCGCCCCGACGGGCTGTCGGATGATTTCCGCGACCCATATTTCTTCCGCAATGGCGACAATGCCTACATCATCGTCGGCAGCTCGAAGAATGGTGTCGGCACCACCACGCTCCACCGCTACAACCCAGCGTCTTCTTCCTGGAGCAATGACGGCGCGCTCTTCTTCACCGGCACAAGCGCGGCCGCCGACGGCGTGTTCTGGGAGATGCCCAACATCACCCCGATGGGCAACGGCAAATGGCTCTTCACGGCCACCCCGCTCAACACCTCGACCGGTGTGCGCACCATCTACTGGACCGGCTCGATTAATGCCGACGGCACTTTCGCCCCGGCCTCCAATTTCCCCTCGGGAAAGAATGTGGAGCTTAACTCGCGCGACGGTTTCGGACTGCTCTCCCCGACCATCTACAACCATGACGGCAAGACAATCGCCCTGGGCATAGTCCCCGACAAACTCCCCTCCGAGGACAACTGGAACCTGGGCTGGGCCCACTGCTACTCCCTGCCGCGCGAATGGAGCCTGAACGACAACGGCGAGCTCGTGTAGAAGCCTTACTCGGGCCTGACCGGACTGAGGACTGCCAACGGCTTCGAGCGGACCTCCTTTGACCTGGAAGGCTCGCTGCCGCTCGACCCCGTGTCGGGCCGTGCGGTGGAAATCGAGGCCACCTTCACCATCGGCAGCAATCCATTCGGCTTCAAGATTTTCAAGAACAGCACGGCTGAGGCCACCATCACCTACAATTACGCCTCCTCTTCGCTGACGGTCGACTTCTCGCGCCTGACCCGCCTGGTCAACGACGGCGGAGTCTACAACGGTGTCTACACCCTGACGATGCCCGAATACCTACGACGCGGCTCCGACATCAAAATCAACCTCTTCATCGACCACTCGATTCTTGACATCTTCATCAACGACCGCTGGGCATCGTCCATCCGCGTGTTCCCCACCGACAGCGACGCCAACGGCATCGAGGCGTTCTCCAACAACGGCTCCACCGCCGTCAAGTCGCTCCGCGCCTGGAACCTCAATCCCTCGGCTTCGAGCGGCATCGATGGTGTCTTAGCCGACCGTCCCGCCGCCAATGACGGCCCCGTGAATGTCTACACCCTCACCGGGCAGCTCATCCACCGGGCAGCCAACGCCGACGAGGCCCTTGACTCTCTCCCCGCCGGCATCTACATCGTCGACGACCGCAAGGTTGCCAAGACCCGCTGACACGGTCCCTGTCTCGCGACAGGACTCAGGACCGCATACTTCAATCCCACGATTGATTTCCCCTCAGAGGGAATCCATCGTGGGATTGAAGTATGTGTATCTTGCGGGAATGGATTACTTGAAATGCCAGATGATGGTGCCGCTGGCGGTGGGAGCGCCCTCTTTCACCGAGAAACGGCATTCGAGTGATTTCTGGCGGCAACGCTCTCGCATACGGGTGTCGCCGGCGACGGCGCCGTTTGACCGCGAGGGGTCGTAGCTCGCGGAGGTTACTTTTCCTTGGGAGTTGACTTTGACGCGGATGGCGATCTCGCCGATTTTTGTCGAGGAAACTTTGTCCCAATGCTCGAGGGTGCGGCCTTTGACACCATTTCCGGGGGTGCCGGCGACGGCTCCAGTCGAGGAGTTTCCGTCGGGCTGGCCGCTTTGTCCTTTACCTTTTCCGCCGAATGCCTTGCGGGTGGCATCCTCGGCGGTCTTCTTCGCCTCCTGCCGGCGCTGGGCTTCCTGACGGGCTTTTTCGGCTTCCAGCTCCTCCTTTGTCGGTCCTTTGGGTTTCTTGTCGACTTTCATCGGAGAGGGTCGCTCGGAGCTGACGACTTTCGAGGGGTCGGCCTTGTGGCCCGCGTCGCGGGTGTCGGGCGCGTTCTGGGTCGGCTCGGGCTGGTCGGCGGATGAGGGCGCGGGGGCATCGTTGACCACCTCGTCATATGTGTCGCCGACCCTTACGAACTCACCCGAGGCGTATAGGTCTTCGACCTCGTGGAAGACGATTTCCTTCTCAGGCTCGGGGGGCCACACTTTGGTCCCTTCCGGGGGATATTTCAGGAAGCAGAACAGCAGGCAGAGCAGCAGCAGGGCATGGAACAGCAATGTGCCTCCGATGGCCCATGCCTTGGAGGAACGGTCGGATCGGCGGTCGTTGTTCCGGTTACTGTACATTGTCTGTCGCTGGTAAGGTTTCGGTCACGGTCGCGGGATCCGTGGCGGTGTCAGCCGGGTCGGCGGCGTGGGAGCGGGGATTGCTCACGGGCTGGGTGGCCAGCACCATCTTGAGGTTGTTTTCGGCCCCGATTGAAAGCACCTCCACGATGCGTCCGTATCTTACGGTCTCGTCGGCATAGAGGGCCACGAAGCCGGTAGAGTCCTGCTCGTTGGCCATCTTGAGGAAGACAGGCAGGGTGGTGAGGGTGACAGGCTGGGGCTTCTCGTCGGCGGTGGAGGCGAAAATCGAGTCGTTGGCGTCGATATAGACGCGGGTGACAGGCTTGATGGCGCTCTGCTCCGTCCCCTGGGGGAGGTTTACCTCCAGGCCGGTGGGGAAGACGAAGGTGGAGGTCACCATGAAGAATATGAGCAGCAGGAAGATGACATCGGTCATCGACGCCATCGAGAAAGCCGCCATAAGGTTGTTCTGACGTTTTAGCATCGCTGTGACGGTTGGTGATGGTTAGTGGCTTGGAGAGCGCGGGCGGGCAGGCAGGGTCAGCGGGCAGGCTCGTTGAGCAGGTCCATGAACTCCATGGTCTTGGCCTCCATGCGGTTCATCACGGCGTTGACGCGGGCCACGAGGTAGTTGTAGGCGAAGAGGGCGGCCACACCTACCACCAGACCGGCCACTGTGGTGACCAGGGCGGTGTAGATGCCGTCTGAGAATGTCGAGATGTTGGCCGAGTTGCCCTGCGAGGCTATCGAGTAGAAAGCCTCCACCATGCCGATCACCGTGCCGAGGAAGCCGAGCATGGGGGCGCCTGACGCGGTGGTCGCCAGCCAGGGCAGCCCCTTGGAGAGGTTGGCCACCTCGATGTTGCCTGTGTTCTCGATGGCCGACATGATGTCGTTGACCGGGCGGCCGATGCGGCTGATGCCCTTTTCGATGAGCCGTCCGTAGGGGGTGTCTGTCTTGCGGCAGAGGTTGTAGGCGCTCTCCACCTCCCCCTCGTGGATATAGTCGCGTATGCGCTTCATGAATGAGTCATCCAGGCGGTTGGCCTTGGAGATCACAATCACGCGTTCGATGAAGACATAGACGCATATCAGCGAAAGCAGGGCCAGGGGAATCATCAGCGGACCGCCACGCAGGCAGAGGTCCCACAATGAAAGCTCGGCCACGTTGGAGGCAGCCTCGGCGGCTGCGGCGGCGGTCTGCGGAGTCCCGGAGAGGGCGGCTTCGGCAAGTATCATAATTGTCTTGGGATAATGTGGTCAGGTGATGGATGTTCAGGATTTCAGGGCCTCCTTGTAGCGGCGGATGGTCTCGGGAAGCCCCAGGTAGAGGGCGTCGCAAATCAGAGCGTGGCCGATCGAGACCTCGTTGAGGTAGGGCACATACTTGTGGAACCAGGCGAGGTTCTCAAGGCTCAGGTCGTGACCCGCGTTGACCCCCAGCCCTGCCTTGTGGGCGGCGCGGGAGGCCTCGACATATGGGGCGACGGCCTTCTCGGGGTCGGTCGGGTAGAGGTCGGCGTAGGGCTTGGTGTAAAGCTCCACCCGGTCGGCCCCCGCCTTGGCGGCGAGCCTGATGTTGTCGGGGTCGGTGTCGACGAAAATCGACGAGCGGATTCCGGCGTCGCGCAGCCTGTCGACGATTCCTGTGAGGAACTCGGCGTTGGCGGCCACGTCCCAGCCCGCCGAGGAGGTCAGCGCCCCCGGGGGGTCGGGCACCAGGGTCACCTGCTCGGGCTTGATTTTCAACACCAGGTCCATGAACTCCTCCGTGGGGTAGCCCTCGATGTTGAACTCGGTCTTGACCAGCGGCCTCAGCCGTATCACATCGTCGCGGCGTATGTGGCGCTCGTCGGGACGGGGATGGACCGTGATGCCATCGGCGCCGAACGCCTCGCAGTCGACCGCCACTTTCTCCACATCAGGCACATTCTCCCCACGGGCATTGCGCAGGGTGGCCACCTTGTTTATATTGACGCTCAGGTTCGTAACCATTATCGCTGAAAGAATGTTATAATAATATAAAGTAGGTAAGGAATCAAGGATTTTTTCCTATCTTTGTCCCGGAAATCATTCTGGGGCTATCAAGCCACAAAATTAAAAAGAATATTTCTAACCCGCAAAAAAGATTGGGGAAAAGATGGACAACGACAAACTCCAGAAATACATCGCCGGGAGCCTTTCCCACCGCGAGAAGGCCGAGACGCTGACTCCTCCCCTGCCACAGGAGGCGAGCGAGCTGCTGCTGTCGTGCCCTCCCGCCGACTACTCCGCCTCATCCATCGCCCGCGCCGTCGAAGACTGCGACGCGCAGCTGCTGGCGCTGTCGGTGACCGGGATGCGCGACCCCGAGGGGCTGCCCGTGATCGCCCTGAGGGTCAACGTGCGCGACGCCTCGGGCGTGGCACGCTCGCTGCGCCGCTACGGCTACGACCCCTTCTTCGTCGGCTCCCAGCCCGACTCCGCCACGCGCCGCCGGGCCCAGGACCGCGTCAACGAGCTTATCCATTACCTTGAGATGTGAGCCTGCAATGATAGTAGCAATCAACGGAAACCGACACCAGGAGAACCACCTGGCCGACATCGAGCGGCTGGTCTGCGAGCTGATGCGGCGCGACCACAAGGTGGTAATGTCTGACCGCTTCCTCGACTACCTCGCCGGGAAGCTCGGCCCGAGGTTCGCCCTCGGGATCCACCACATACGCCTGTCGGAATGCCCGCTGGCCGACCTGGCCGTGGCCATAGGCGGCGACGGGGCTTTCCTGAAGACCGCCGCATGGGTGGGCGACTCGGCAATCCCCGTGGCAGGGATAAACACCGGCCACCTGGGCTTCCTGACCGCATTCTCGTTTGACCGTCCGGAGGAAATCTCGCGCCACCTCCTCGACGGCGACTACGCCGTCGAGCGCCGCTCGCTGCTCGAGGTGGAGACCCCAGTCGGCATATTCCACGCCCTCAACGAGGCGGCCATCACCCGGGGGGAGAACGCCTCGATGGTCACCGTCGACACCGAAATCAACGGCCACCACTCGCTTACCTACAAAGGTGACGGCCTGATCATCGCCACCCCCACCGGCTCGACTGCCTACAACCTCTCGGTAGGCGGCCCGATACTCGACCCCTCGGTGTCCGGATGGGTCATCTCCCCCATCGCCGCCCACTCCCTGTCAGTGCGCCCGCTGGTGGTCAACGACTCGTCGGTGCTGGCCGCCACGGTGACCCTGCGCGCCCAGACCTTCCGCCTCACCCTCGACGGCAAGACCCTCTCGCTCCCCGAAGGCTCACGGCTGACATTCCGCAAGTCGCCGTTCCCCCTGAACGTAGTCACCCTGCCGGGCCACACCTTCACCGACACGCTGCGGTCAAAACTCGGCCTCGGAGGCTGACCCCGCCCCACCCTCTCCCCTCCCATCAGCCACAATGACATCCACCACATCACAATATCTATAACCTCCACCAGTCTCCGCAAATGCCCGTAATCGGAGAAATAAACCACAGGCAACTGGGCCGCGTAGTGGTAAGCTCGCGCCCCAACAGCCGCCGCGCCACCGCCCGGTGGCGCAACGGGCTTGTCAGCCTCAACGTTCCCCGCCATCTCGGCCTGCCCGACATCAACCGGCTGCTCGACGACTTCACCCCCAGACTGCTCGCCAGCCGCCCCACACTGCGCTACACCGCCCCCTCGCGAATCAGCTTCCCGGGAGTCGACTTCATCATCGCGCGCCAGAGCGTCGCCCCCGGCAAGATGCTCGCCAAGGCCTCACTCCCGGCCTGCTCGCTGGAAATCGGTACAGACTTCGACCTCGATGACGAGGCCACCACCCGCCTGGCCAGCTCGCTGCTCTGCCGCATGGCCCGCAAGATAGCCCCCGAGATCCTTCTCCCCCGCGCCCGCCAGCTGGCCGCCCGCATCGGACGCAACCCGGCGGGGTGGACCATCTCGACTGGCTTCCGCACCCTGGGCAACTGCTCGTTCCGGGGCTGCATATCCCTGAGCTACGTGCTGGTCTTCCTCCCCCAGGAGCTGCGCGACTACATCATCTGCCACGAGCTGGCCCACCTCTCGGAGATGAACCACTCCCCCCGGTTCCACGCCCTGCTCGACAGCTACCTCGACGGGCGCGAGGCAATGCTCGCCGCGCGTCTCAGAGCCTACTCCTGGCCCGTGTTGCGGAAATAGCCCCCTGAAACAGGAGATTTCACCGACAAATATGGATTTTTCACCGAAATTCAACGAATTTTTCTCACAGTATTTGGTTCTTTGAATCTTTTTTGCGTATCTTTACACGCTGGTTCCAGCCGCAATCCGCAATGTTTCGGATGTATCGTTTTTGCTTTGCAGGGGCAGACACACCCCATCCCCAAGTCCGATGCCCCCGACGGTGTTGCGTTAAAAACCGTGAGAACTATCAAACTAAAATCAACACATAGTCAAATCAACATGAAACATAAGCTGTTTCCTTTGATGCTGCTCGGCGCAGCCCTCCCCTCCGTGGCCCAGACCGCGGCAGTCTCCGGGACGGTGGTAGACGCCAGCACCGGTGCGCCCGTACCGGGAGCGACCATCTCAATCCAGGACCAGGGAATAACCGTCACCACAGGACCCGCCGGAGACTTCCGCATCTCCACTGCGCGCCCTGGAGAGGCCGTGCTGACAATCACCGCCCCTGGGTACGCCGGAGGTGCGGCCCAGCTCCACCTCTACAACGACCAGAGCGTCAACGCCGGCAACGTCATCCTCATATCTGACGACGACAACGAGTTCGTGACCTTCAACGAAGACAACAACAACGAGCTGCTCTTCGACGAGTCGATGCTTGAAGACGAGGAGGGCAACGGACAGGCCGTCACCGCCCTCACCGGAGCAAGTGACAACATATACTACAAGTTCACACGCTACGGCTACTCCCCCCTGTACAGCAACTACCGCGGTGTCGGCTCGCGCTACCAGGAGACATACATCAACTCCCTGCCGATGAACGACCTCATCCGCGGCGGATTCTCCTTCTCGCAGCTCGGAGGCATGACCTCGCGCGCATTCCGCAACAACACCTCCACCGTAGGCCTCGGAGCAGCCGCATACGGTTTCGGCGGAATCTCAGGCTCGCAGAACTTCAACACCATCACCGACACCTACGCCCCGGGGTTCAACGGCTCGCTGAGCTACACCAACTCAAACTACAACTACCGCGCGATGGCCACCTACTCCTCAGGCCTGACCCCCAACGGCTTCGCCGTCACCCTGTCGGCTATCGGACGTTACTCGAAAGAAGGGGTGGTGCCAGGCACATTCTACAACTCCGGAGGCCTCTTCCTCTCGGTGGAGAAGGTGTTTGACAACAAAAACTCCCTGACACTCACCGCCTGGGGCGCGCCCACACAGTATGCCAACGGCAAGGCTACCGTCCAGGAGGTCTACGACCTGGTCGGTGACAACCTCTACAACCCCACCTGGGGATGGCAGGCCGGAAAGAAACGCTCCGACAACATCCGCGAGAAGTTCGACCCCACGGCGATGCTCACATGGCTCCACAAAGGGGAGAAGACAACGCTCAACACCTCCGTGGCGTTCCGCTGGACAAACTTCGCCCGTACCCGCCTGAACTACTACAAGGCCAACGACCCCAAGCCCGATTACTACAAGAACCTCCCCTCCTACTTCATATACGGGCAGGACACCCCCGAATGGGGCCTTTACGACTACTACACCAACCTCTGGGAAAACAACATCGGCGGAATACAGCAGATCGACTGGGACGCCATGTACCTGGCCAACCACCTCAACAACATCCAGAACCAGTCGCTCCCCGAGGACCAGCAGAAAGGTTCGACATACATCCAGCAGATGGAGCATTCCAAGCAGTTCAACTTCATCGCCGGGACGACCCTCAACCACCGCTTCTCCGACAACATCACCTTCCAGGCAGGCGTGAACTTCAATTACACCCGCTCGGCCGAATACATGACCGTCCGCGACCTCCTCGGAGGACAGTTCTGGGTAGACGTCGACCCCTTCTCAGACCGAGACATGTATGACCCTACGGCCAACCCTGACATCCTCCAGAACGACCTCGACAACCCCAACCGCAAGGTGGTCAAGGGCGACCGCTTCGGATATGACTACAACATCCATGCCATGAAGCTCCAGGCATGGGTGCAGAACCAGCACAAGTACGCCCACTGGGACATCAACTACGGCGCGTCATTCTCCTGGGAAGAGTTCTACCGCTTCGGCCACATGCGCAACGGCCGCGCCCCGCTCAACTCCCTGGGCAAGTCGAAGACCCTCGACTTCGAGGACTTCGCCGTCAAGGCAGGCGTGACCTACAAGCTCGACGGACGCAACTTCTTCACCGTCCAGGCCCAGTACTCCACCGACGCCCCCCTGATCTCTGATGTCTACATCGCCCCCCGCATCAAGGACACCACCATCAACGACCCCAAATCGCAGAAGACCTTCTCGGCCGACGCCCAGTACAACTGGAACTACCGCCGCTTCCGTGGCTCCATCGGAGCGTTCTTCACCAACATCGACGACGCTGTAGAGCGCATGGGATTCTACGACGAGTCGCTCAACACATTCTGCAACTTCGCCCTCAACGGCGTGAAACGCCAGTACAAGGGCATCGAGCTGGGCATGGCCTACAAAATCCTCCCCTCGCTGACCGCCTCCTTCGCCGGCACATACGCCAAATACCAGTACAAGAACAACCCGATGGGTCTGCGCTCGGTCGAGAACGGCCTCTACCCCGACTCCGAGAAGCAGGTCTTCCTCAACAACTACACCTGCACCTCCACCCCGCAGCTGGCCTTCAACATCGCCCTCGACTGGCAGGCCCCCAAGATGTTCTTCGTCAACGTCAACGCCTCATACCTGGCCGACTACTATGTCAAGCTCGCCTACCCCTACCATGAGCAGCGACCCGGCATATGGACGGGTGCCTGGTCAGAGCAGGAGGCACAGGCCATCATCGACGCCTACGCCGAGCAGCCCAAGCTCGACAACCAGTGGGTGCTCAATGCCTCCGTCGGCAAAATCATCTACATCAACCGCAGCCTCTCGCTCAACCTCAACCTGTCGGTTTCAAACATCCTCAACAACAAAGACCTGGTCATCAACGCCTTCCAGCAAAGCCGCGTCGACACCAAGCGCTACAACGTGAACTCATTCCCCACCAAGCTCCAGTATGCCCAGGGAATCAAGGTCTACTTCAACGTCGGTGTGCGCTTCTGACCCGGCATGTGTGAACCCAAACATCATGAAACCGATTTTAACAAGAAAGAACTGAAATGAAAAAGTCAATTCTCTACATAGCGTCGCTGCTCATCGCCGCCGTCGGGTTCTCAGCCTGCGACGACGAAAAGGCGATGCCCCCGATGTATGAACCCGGCTCAGACAAAGTCATCCCGGCCACAAACACCACCATCCTCGAGCTGAAGGAGGCTTTCAACGATCCCAACACCTACAGCTACAACAAGGTCATCGGTGAGAAGGCCGACGGCTCACATTACGTCATCACCGGCAAAATCGTCTCATGCGACAAGGCCGGAAACATCTACAAAAACCTGATGATAGAAGACGAGACCGCCGGACTGACAATCGCCGTCGACAAGACCAAGCTCTACGAGGACTACAAGCCCGGACAGTTGCTGACCATCGACTGCACAGGCCTGCGCATCGGAGCCTACGGCAACTGCATGCAGCTCGGCGGAGAGCCGCAGCCCGGCAAGGAGCAGCCCGGACGAATCGATGAGGAAATCTTCACCGAGCATGCCATCGTCCACGGCTTCCCCACCCCTGTGGCCCCACAGGTGGTGACCGTCCCTGAGGTAGACGCCGCCCGCCAGAACAATGTCGAGTTCCTGGCCATGCAGAGCCGCCTGGTCAAATTCGAGAACATGGAATTCGAGAATCCCGGAGAGCCGCTGGCAACCCAGGGACAATCGACCTCGCGCTACGCTTTTGACGAGAACGGCAACCGAATACAGCTCTACAACTCCGGACAGTCGACATTCTGGTTCAACAGCCTCCCCGGAGGCAAAGGCGACATCGTCGGCGTCCTCTCGTTCTACAACCGCGAGTGGCAGATACTGCTTATCGATCTCGAAAGCCTTGAGAATTTCTCAGGCAGCACAGCCCCGGTCATCCCTGTCTTCTCCGAGACCTTCGCCAACGGCGCAGGCTCATTCACCATCGAGGATGAGACCATTCCCTCCGGGCTGCAATATGTCTGGACCGCCGACTCACGCTACGCCTGCATGAAAGCATCTGCGTTTGCCAACAGCACCAACTACAAGACCTCCTCATACCTGGTGTCGCCTGAAATCAACCTTGCCAACCTCACCGAGGTCAGCGCGTCATTCGAGCAGGCTGTCAACTACTACGCCAGCGTCGACGCAGCCAAGGAGGAGTCTACTTTCGTTGTCCGCGAAATCGGCGGCGAGTGGGAGACCCTTGAAATCCCCCACTACCCCTCGTCACTCTCCTGGACATTCATGTCTACCGGCCAGATCGACCTGTCGAAATACGCCGGGAAGAAAATCCAGGTGGCATTCCACTACACCTCCGACACCAAGGCCGGCACTTGGGAGGTGAAAAACCTGAAAGTAAACGGATTCAATTAAACCACCGTTCTAAAGAATTTCCAATATGAAATCTATCATAAAGAATCTTTCACTGGGGCTGGTGGCCGGACTGGCCATCGCCGGACTCTCGGCATGCCAGGACGACATCGACACTCCCCGCTTAATAGACGAGGTGCCGGTGGCGACCATGAAGCCCAACTCCACCATCCTTGAGGTCAAGGAACTGTTCTGGGAAGACACAATGCCATATTGCAAGGAAATCGGCACAAAGGAAAACGGCGACCACTACATCGTGAAGGGGCGCGTCATCTCAAACGACATGCCCGGCAACGTCTTCAAGTCGCTCTACATCCAGGACGAGACTGCCGTGTTGCCCCTGTCAATCAACCAGTACAACCTCTACCTCTCATACCGCGTGGGGCAGGAGGTGGTCATCGACCTGACCGGGCTTTACATCGGCCGCTACGCCGGTCTCGAGCAGATGGGATATCCCCAGTGGAGCGCCCGCGACAACGCCTACCAGCCCACATTCATGCAGCCCGGCATCCTTGAGGGACACATCGAGCTCAACGGCCTGCCCGAGCCAGCCAAAATCGACACCCTGCTGGTGACATCGATTTCTGACCTGAACACCAACGCTACCACCCCCGAATACCTCCGGAAGATGCAGGGACAGCTCGTGCGCTTCAACAACGTCAAGTTCATCCCCCAGGACGGCCTCGACGTGCTGGGCATATACCACGAGAATGTCAGCCAGAAAATCCAGGACGCGTCAGGCTCGCAGCTGACTGTCCGCACCTCGGGCTATTCCAATTTCTGGAACACCCCGCTGCCTGACGAAAACGGCGACATCGTCGGAATCCTCGGATACTATTACTCCAACACCGACCCCGCCGACTCCTGGCAGATAACCCTCATAGACAAGGAGGGCATGATGAACTTCGGCAACCCGACCCTGCCGCTGGGCAGCAAGGAGCGTCCATACACCGTGGCCGAGGCTGTGAAGGCCGAGACACAGGGCACAGCCCCCACAGGATGGGTAGAGGGATACATCGTCGGCACAATCGCCCCAGAGGTTGAAAACATCACCTCCTCGTCACAGATCGAGTGGGGAGCCGACGCCACCCTTGCGTCATCAGTGGTCATCGGTGCCACCAAGGACACCCGCGACCTCAACGAATGCCTGGTGATGGAGCTGCCCCAGAATTCAGTCATGCGCGCCTACGTCGCCCTGGCCAACCACCCCGACAACCTCGGCAAGAAGCTGATGGTGTTGGGCCGTCTTGACAAGTACATGGGCACATTCGGCGTTACCGGCAACACCGGCGCGGCCGACGAGTTCGTACTCGAAGGGGTGGAAATCATCGTCGGCGGCACCGGCACCGAGGATGACCCCTATGATGTCAACAAGGTCATCGGCTTCAAACCCCAGTCAACCACCGACTCGGAATATCCAGGCGTGTGGGTGAAGGGTTACATCGTCGGCACCTACCACGACTATGACGCCCACTTCGAGACCGCCAACGCGTCAAACAACAACATCCTGCTGGCCGACAGCCCCAACGTGAAAGACAAGTCGAAATGCATCGACGTGCAGCTCCCCTTCGGCGATGTCCGCACAGCCCTCAACCTGGCCAACAATCCCGGTATGCTCGGCGCGCAGGTGGTGCTTTACGGCGATGTGCTGAAATACAACTCAATGCCCGGCCTCAAGAACACCTCGAAATACAAAATCATATCGCAGGGCACCGGCGGCGGCGACACCCCGACCCCTCCCGCCGCAGCCGACGGCCTCGACGAGACCTTCGACGGCTCGACATCCCTCCCCTCGGGCTGGAAGTCGGTGCTGGTGGCAGGCAACAAGAACTGGTATGTGGCCACCTTCTCCAACAACAACTACGCCTCCATGACAGGCTACAAGGGCACCGCCCCGTTTGACTCCTGGCTGGTGTCTCCCGCCGTCGACCTCTCCAAGGTATCGTCAAAGACCCTGTCGTTCACCTCGCAGGTCAACGGCTACGGCTCGACCACCTCGACCATCGAGGTGTTCGTCCTCAGCTCTGACAACCCCGCCACCGCCACCAAGACCAAGCTCCCCGCGGCATGGCCAGCTGCCCCCGCGTCGGGCTACTCCTCCTGGCTCAGCTCAGGCTCGCTTGACCTGTCGGCTTTCTCCGGCACAGTCTACATCGGCTTCCGCTACGCCGCCACCGAGGACTCCAACTACGCCACCTGGTGTATCGACAATGTAGCGATTCCCGCCAAGTGACACAGACCCCTGACCATAATCCCTGAATGACACGCGGGGCGCCCCTCTCGACAGGAGCGCCCCGCCTTTCAATTACCCAGCCACCCACCCGCGACATCACCATGGCCCACCCCCGAATGAGCCGCCACCGCTGCGGCGAATGAACCTACCGCCCCCGCCATCCGTTTTTCCGATGGAGGGTATCGCAATTATCCTCGACAGACTGTTTGAAAGGGATGTGGTCCTGACTAATTTTGCGGCGTCATCCGGAAATCACTCCTGCTGACCGACCGGGGAGCCTCCGGGGCTTCCCACAACAAAATATAAGTCTATGGACCAGCCAATGATTATCTGGTGTGTGATAATGGGGATTCTGCTCCTCACGTTTGTCTTCCACGCTTTCGAGAAGCTGCGCGACCAGCGCCGCCATTCCCCGTTGCTTCACCGCCGCCACCACCTGATAGAGCTCGGCAAGGAACGCGAGATGTTCTTCATCCCGGGCGACAGGAAAGATGAGGAATATGAAGAATCCGACGACGAGTAGACTCGACTTCCTTGGCGAATACGCCGCGTGGCTCCTAGGCTGCGGGGCGACATGCATACGCATCGAGAAGAACATAAACCGCATGGCGAGAGCCTTCGGGGTCGACGCGGGAGTGGCCATCATGCCGCGCCACATCGAAATCTATGCCAGGTCTCCACATGGCGACCTGGCATTGCCCGTGGTCATACGCCAGGCGCCCCATTGCGGGCTCAACTTCACCGTCAACACCCGCCTGAGCCGCCTGAGCTGGGAGGTCGCCGACGGCAAAATCGGTTACGACGAGGCGGTAAGCCGCTTCGCCGAGATCACCGCAGCCCCGCCCACACCCCGCAACGAGGTGCTGCTGCTGGCCTCCATGGCCAACGCCTCATTCTGCCGCCTCTTCGGAGGCGACCTGACTGCCGTGCTGGTGGTGTTTGTCGCCACCCTCGCCGGTTTCAAGCTGAAACAGATGATGATGGCCGACCGGCGCGACATCCGGCTGGTCTTCCTCTGCTGCGCCTTCTTCTCGGCCGCCATCTGCGCGGGCGCCCATATCTTCGAGTGGGGGTCGACACCCGAGATAGCCCTCGGGACAAGCGTGCTTTACCTAATCCCCGGTGTGCCATACATCAACTCGGTCAGCGACCTGCTGGCCTGCCATTACCTCTGCGCCTTCAGCCGGTTTGTCGACGCGCTGGTGCTGACGGCCTGCCTCTCGGTCGGGCTGTGTGCCGGCATGTACCTCCTGGGGCTGCGGATGTTCTGAGCGGCCCCGCCAAACGCTTACTCCCCCCTGACATTCATCATATGGAACCGACACTGATATTGAGAATTTTTGAGGACGGATTGTTCGCGGCGATAGCATCAATCGGTTTTTCCTCAATCAGCAACACCCCGAGGCGCGCCTACCTCTGCTGCGGGGTGACAGCCGCCGTGGGCCACGCCATCCGTTTCATCCTGATGGAACCCGGCCTGGCAGGCATGGGCATCATCTGGGCCAGCACCATCGCGGCCTTTGTCATCGGCATACTCGGGGTGTTGCTCGCCCCGACGGTGAAATGCCCCGCCGAGGTCTGTCTCTGCCCCGCCCTGCTGCCGATGATTCCGGGAATGTATGCCTACCGCGCCGTGGCCGCCACCATCTCATGTCTCTCGGCGACCGACGAGCCGGCGTTCAACCATTACCTTTACCTGCTCAACTACAACGGCATGACCTGCGTGTTTGTAATCATCGGCATGGTGGTGGCAGTCAACCTGCCGGTATTCATGATGAAACGCATCTCATTCCAGGCCACCCGCTGAGCCGACCACAACCCATTCATCCCCAATTCCAATCCCGTTCATGGAACTACGACAACTCCGCTACTTCGTCAAGGCCGCCGAGACCCTCAGCTTCTCCGAGGCCGCCCGCGCCCTCAACATAGCCCAAAGCACCCTGTCGCAACAGATAAAACAGCTCGAGGATGACCTCGGGGTAACCCTGTTCAACCGCCCCGGCCACTCACTGACCCTCACCGAACCGGGCGAGGAACTGCTCCCCAGGGCCAGGCGCACCCTATGCGAGGCCCAGGCATGCGTCAGCCGCATGCAAGACCTCGGCAAGCTGCTGGCCGGGACGCTCGACATCGGGGTGACCTACTCTTTCAGCCCGATTCTCACCGAGACCATCATAGACTTCATGAAGCTCCACCCCGCCGTCAAGCTCAACATCCATTACAAGCCGATGGCCGAACTGATGGAGATGCTCCACGAGCGGGCCGTCGACTTCGTGCTGGCCTTCCGCCCCCTGGTGTGCGACGATGAGATAGAGTCACACATGCTGTTTGACAACCAGCTGTCGGTCATCGTGCGCGACAACCACACCCTCGCCGGGCTGCCGCGTGTCACCCTCGCCCAGCTCGCCCGCCACGACCTTGCGCTACCAACCCGCGGACTGCAGGCCCGAAACGCCTTCGACCACTGCGTCGCCCCACACCTCTTCCCCCTGAAGGTCAAAATCGAGCTGAACGAGGTCAACATACTGCTCAAGCTCATCAAGCAGAGCGACCTCGTCACCGTGCTGGCCGAGGCCACCGTCCACAACGAGACCGGCATACGCGCCATCCCGCTCGACATCCCCTCGAACAATATGGAGGGATGCGTCCACATGCTCCGCGACAGCTACCACAAGCATTCTGCCCTGGAGTTCATCCGCCTGCTGAAAGAGTCAAACGCGGTGCGCCAGCGTGTCCGCGACTGGTTTCGCTGACCCGGCACCCGGCCAAAACCACAACGGTCTCACGGCGCTGCATGAGCCGTGAGACCGTTGTCATATCATAGCCAGCCGCCACAGAGGCGACCGGAGTGTCACCTCACACGGAGGCCTGCCGTGACGGTCGCCGCCTTGACCAGGTAGAGGCCGGGGGCGACAGGAATCGTGGCTGAGCCACCCTCGGCCCTTACCGCCGCCACGAGGACACCGTCGGGACGATAGACATTCACCATCGTTCCGTCGGCCACCCCGGCCACGGTTATGACACCGCGACGCGCGCTTATGGCCGCCACAATGTCTGCCTCAGCGAGGTCTGCCCCAGACTGGGAGATGTCAAAGGCGACAGTGGCCATCGCGCTTTCGCCTGAGGCGTAGCGCGCCGTCACACCGGCGGTGTGCTTCCCGGCCGGGAGATTCTCAAGCATGTATGAGGTCTCTGTGGTCGATGCTATCTTCTCATCGTCGAGATACACCTCATAGCCCAGCACCGCGCCCGGCACACGGGCCGGCTCCTGACGCGTCACTCCCGGGATATTGTCGGGCATGCCGATGAAGATGTCATCGATGGCCAGCAGGTAGTTGTTGATGTCGGAGACACAACGTATCGCGACATATCTCGCCTGCTGCGGCACAGGGGTCACAATCTGTGTCCACTCGTCATAGTCGACCGTGACAGGCTCACCGATCCAGATGAAGTCGTCGGCCTCCTTGCCGTCGGTGGAGTAGCCAACCATAAGGGTCTCCTCGTAGCGCCACCAGTAACCACGCGTCCAGAAGCTTATCACGAAGTCGTCGGCCATGTCGAGACGCGGCGATATTATGTAGTCGTCGTTGGCTGTGGCGTGACGGTTGCTCCAGGCCACCAGCACCTTCTCCCCGCTGTGGGTGTCGACCACTCCCGATGACATATCGGGCTGGGCCTTCGAGGGGTTCATCACGATGAACGCCATCGGCTCGCCGGCGTTGGGGAACTCATAATTGGGGGAGAAATATGTCTCGTCGCCGTCACCGTCGATATACGACCATCCAAGCTCCCCGGGGGAGTTTATGGCCCAGTCGTCATGCCCCTCGAAATCCTCGAAGATGTCGGTCAGCACATTCCAGCGCAACAGCTTGCTGGCAGGCTCGCCGGTCTCGTCGAGCATGATGTTGAACGGCATAGCCACAGCCTCGGTCAGGGTCAGTGACAGGTCGGAGTCGGCCTCACCCCTGACGGTCACCTCTTGGGTCAGCGTCTCGAAACCCTTCTTGGCGCAGGTGAGGAGATACTCCCCTTCCCAGACATCCCTGAACACCACTTTCCCCTCGGTGTCGGCCTCGGCGGAATAGCTGTGGATATTGTCCTTTCCGGCCAGCAGCACGGCGGCTGATGAGGCATCCTCGCCGGGAGCGTTGGTCAGCAGGGTCAAAGTCACGTCGGAGGTCAGCAGGCGCGGCACGGCAGGAGAGAATGTGGCAAACGAACGGTTGCCGTCGGCGTAGACAGCCTTGACCGCGAAGCGGTACATACCTTTCGCGGCACCACTCCAGGAGGCATCCTCCAGAGTGGTGGCCGTCATCGGCGACTCGGTCAGGCCCACCCATCGGTCGGTCGCGGCCTCGTCACCCTGGGCCAACCGCCAGACATCATATCCCACGGCGAGGGTCGACGCGGCAGAGGCAGCGACGCGGGGCGCGCCATAAGGCAGTCCGGAGGCCCGCAGTGTAAGGTTGCCCCGGAATATGTAGCTGTTGTCATCAGCGTAGCGGCTGACAAACGGCTCTGTGCGGTAATCTTTGGTCATCACCATCTTATGCGGCATACGGGGCCACGCGTCATCATCAGCAGAGCCGTCCATGCAGAGGCGGGCGTCGCCGCGCAGGGTGAAGAGCGCTCCTCGGGGAGCCACCACCGGATAGCGCAACACATGCTCATGCCAGTTGTAGTTCTCGCTCTCCAGGCCATTGGCCTCGTAGAGTATGCGGTTGGTCGGATTGCCATCCTCGTCGAGGTCGAAGACAATGACATCAACCGGCAGGCCGGGGTTGGCCGAGTTCCAGACATTCCAGGCAACGGAGGTGAATACGGCAGGTGTGTCATATATCACACCCACGGCGGTGTATGGGGTTACGGCCGACATCTCCATGTTATGGACGTAATTGTCGGTGCCGTCATCATAGCGGAATGTCACCGGGCTGTCCTCGGGAACCTCCCAGGCCACCCTGGCCAGGACGCGGTCTGCCTCAGCCGTGACATTCCCCGGCGCGATGAGCTTCTCACGCAGGGTGAACACCGGCAGCTCCAGGTCGCCGTCGAGGGACTCGACCTCATATGTGGCCGACTCATAATTGATGGCGTGGACATCCACCGTGTAGCCACCCTTGCGGTACACACCTCCGACCGAGAAATTGCCGTCGCGGTCGGTCACACCCGACAGCGCGTCATAGCCGTGGATGCTGACAGTCGCGTTTTCCAGGCCGTGGCCATCTGGGTCGACCACGCGTCCGCTGACCGTGGCGACAGGTATCGGGGTGAGGGGTATCTCCACCTCCAGATGTTGCAGTGCCGACAGCTCGTAGCTTCCCGAGCGCGGCTCAAAGCCAAACTTCTCGACACTCCAGGCATATGTGCCGGGCGTAATCTCGATAAACTCGAATAGGCCGTCAGCACCGGTTGTCACCGGCTGCCACTCCTCCCCGAAAGTCACCGTGGCCCCTTCCAGGGGGTCGGTGCCGTCGGTCACCTTTCCGGTCAGCCATGAGGCGGTGTTCTCCTCGATGGTGACATTCGAGACATAGAGCGTCGGCAATCCCGGCTCCCAGCCGGCGTGGAAACCGATGTGGTATATCCCGGTCTCGGTGATTTCAGGCAGATAGAGATATGTGCGGTTGAGCATACGCAGGTCTGTGGTGAACTCCTTCACCACTGTCTGCTGCCCCTCCACCGATGCCTCCCGGCCCAGAGTGACGGTGTAATGGGCCGGATATGTGGCATTCATGCAACCCGCGTCATAGACAACCTTGTAGGCTTTCCCGGCCTCAAGGCGCACCGGCGGAGATACCAGCATGTCATCGACCATGCGGCCATACGCGCCGCGCATCATCATCGTGCGCTTGCCATCCATCGTCGCGCCGCGTTCCCAGGTCGCGCCGTCGCCATTCGCGTCGATGACGGTCCACAGCAACAATTCGTCGGTGTCCTCGAAACCGCATGTGTATGGGAGCGGCACATCGGTGCCTATCACCGAGGGGGCGGAACTGCCCGTCGCCCCGCGACGGCCCTCCACGACAGCAGTCACCATATAGGTGTAGACACCCATCTTGTCGACCATGTCATGACAGGAGGTGGAGGTCAGCCCCGAAGCCACGGCCACATCGCCCGGCTGGCGGACAACCTCATATGTGATCGCCGAGGCATCGACATATCCACCCTGCGCGCCAGAGGTCACAGGCTGCCAGCTGATTTCTGCGTCCAGGCCGTCGGCCGACACGGTGATTCCCGCGGGAGCCGCGGGGAGGTCCTCCCCGATGAAGGCCCTCAGGCTGCGGGGCACACCATTGCCGGATTCATTGACCGCGTAGACCTTGAATGTGTGGAATCCAAGCGGCAACGCGGTCTCGACCGACGCCGCCGCGCCGGGCAGCATCCCCTGGCCGGTGAAATCACCGACGACCTCGCCGTCGGCCTCGATTGTCACCGAGGTTATCGACGCGAGCGGTTCGCCCGAAGCTGTTTTGGAGGGGAGGGTGAGGGAGACAGTGGCGTTGCCGTCATGAGCGGGGTCTGAAATCACCACATCAGCCACCGCCGCCGGAGCGTCATCCTCGGCCAGCTTGAAGGGGATGTAGAGACCGGTCATCTCGCCGTCGCGCCCCAGGTCGCTGATGAATGTGAAGCGGCCTGTCCGGGGGTCGACCGTGTTGAAATATCCCCCGTAGGAGGTGCTTTCAGCCCAGTAGAGTATCCCCGTCGAGTGGTCGAATTCCATCGACTGCATGTAGCGTATACCGCTGTCGACCCTGCCGACTTGTGAGAAAGCCTTGGCCTGCTTGTCGAAAGCATACAGGTATCCGTCATCGGCGATGGAGTAGATGTCACCCTCATAGCTGCATGCGAGCGTCATCAGCCATAGGCCCGGGACATCGGCGTAGAGCGAGGCCCCGCCGTCGGCTGGATTGACGATGTTGAGACTGGTGGAGTGGGCCCCGTAATGGGATATGGCGAGCAGGTTCCCCTCGGAATAGTCGTAGGTCATGTCGACATAAAGAGGCGCACCCTCACCCATGTCAGCGAGCCTGGTGACCTGTCCGCTGGCAACATCCACCCGGTTCCATGCCTGCGGCAGAGGGCCGGGTGTGTAGGTCTGGGCGTAATACACCCCGTCGGCCATAGCTCCCGCGCTGACCGCCGGAGTCTCGGCGACAAGTTCAGGCGACGTCGCGTTTGCCACCGGGAATGTGTACCAACCTACCGGCCTGGTGTCATCGTCGATGAGAAATCCCATCGCCGTCACCGGCGGCTGCTCGGGGGCCTCCTTGCGGAGACCATCCCGCGAGGCCACAGCCAGAAGAGACCCTCCCAGCGCGGCCACGGCGAGAAACAATTTGATTTTCTTCATAAATGCTATATTAACTGTGTTTGTCTTCATTGCGTTGTTTTCCAGACAACGCAAAGTTAACAGCCAATCCCACATAAATCAATATCAAGATATTACACTTGCGACAATTTGCCTTAGATGTAAAAGAAACCAACGGGGTCAGAGCCTCCTGGCCGTGTCGCGGAAAGCCGAGGGGGTCATCCCGACCGCCTCCTGGAATGTCTTGTAGAATGTGGTCATCGACTTGAAGCCCAGGTCTGCGGCCAGGGCTTTCAGCGGGTAATCGGCTCCGGCCGGCCCTGACAGAATCCTGACGGCCTCCTTTATCCGGTAGCCGTTGACAAACTGGTAATACCCCTTGCCGGTGCGGTCGGCGATTATCTGCGAGAGGTAGGTGCGGTTGGTGCCGAGCATCTCGGCCAGCCGTTCACGCGAGAGGCCATTGTCGCGAAACACCTGCTCGCGCTCCATGAGGTGGCAAAGCCGGTCAAACACCGAGTCATTCCTGGTTGCAAGCGGGACAGGCGCGGTAGCCGGTGGTATTGCTTCAGCGGCCTCACCCGCCTCAATCTCCGCCGATGCTGGCATGGGGGCATCCTCGCTGTCAGGCGCGGATGGTGGCGTGGCCGCCTCCAGACGTGCCATAAGCTCCTGTTCGCGCGCCACGGCATCGCGGTTGGCGATGACGATATTGCGGTAAAGGCGTTTCTGCCGCCAGTAATGCCGCCAGAGGATGAGCAGTATCACCGCCACCGACAGCAGCGAGATCAGCAATATGGCCGTCTTGCGGCGTTCGTCGCGCAACAGAAGCCGCTGCATGTCGGCCTCCTGCTCGCGCCTGGCGATGTCATACTGCACCCGCAGCTCGTTGACCGACTGTTGTTGCCGGTCGGCATACGCCGAGTCACACACCTCCTTGTAAATCCGGTAAACCTCCAGGGCGCGGCGGTAGTCGCCCCGGCTCTCATGGTTGCGAGCCCTCTGTTCGAGCAGGGGGGCCACCGACGAACGTATCGACAGGCTGTCTGACACCTCCAGGCCACGGGAAACCATCCGGTCAGACCCGGCCACATCCCCCAGGTCGGCCAACACCCTGGCGTATGTGCGGTACATCTCAGGCAGGGTCGCTCCCTGGGCCTCCGACGCATGGCCGACCGCCTTGCGCAGCCACTCCAGGGCCTCGCGGTTCTGTCCGAGGGCGGCGCATATCGACCCATGAAGGCTGTAGACCGCCGCCCGCTCCGCGTAGTTCTCGCGCCGGGCTATCTCCTCGGCCTTGCGTATATAATGCAACGCGCGCTGATAGTCGCCGGCGATGCTGTAAAGGTTGGCACAATGATAGGCACCGGCGAACCCGAGATGGGCGTTGTCGTTGGCCACGCTCCATTCATAGCATTCCAGGGCGTATTTCAGGCCTGACACATCGCGGCGTATGCTGGCCGTCTCGGCGAGATTCGACTCGACGAGGGCCTGCCGGAACGGGTCGCCTATCCCCACAGCGTATTCCAGCGCCTTGTAGAAATGGCGCTGGGCCGAGGCGTAGTCGGCATGGGCATTGGCCTCATAGACCCCGTAGCCATTGTGTATCGACAGCCTGAGGGTGTCGTCGTCGAGCCTGTCGGCAAGCCGGTATGCCTTGTCGAGCTGCGCCTTGCCTATCTTGTTGTTGCCGAGAATCACATTTGACACCCCCTGGTAGTAAAGGGCCTGCCCAAGGAACCAGTCATCCCCCTCGCGCTCGGCCACACGCTGGAGGCGCGCGGCGGCCCTGACAGCCTCGCGGTGGTCGGAGTTCTGCGTGGCCATACGGCATGTGTCGCGCAGGCGCCAGCACTCCACGACGGAGGCCACCGCCCCCATCGGCGACAGCAGGGCCACCGCCGCCAGAAGGCAGCGCAGCAAAGAAACTACGAAAAGCCCCGGGCATGCCGGGCGGTCACACACAGGAAACAACATAGATTTTGTCACACCCGCAAATTTAATAACTTTTCCTGACAGACAAAAACTCACGCAGATTCCGCAGATACGCAGATTTTCGCGGATACAAGGATTTTCGTGGAGGATTTGAATCCGGCATAGGAACGAATCCCTCGGGCATATTTAATAACATATAACTATTCGGAACAAAAATTCAGAACCGATGTTAAGAAGTATAAACGCTGTCATCAGCAACCGTCACCCGGTGGTCTGGAGGCTCAGCTTACAACCTGATTTGTTTCCATTCGTTAAACTACTTAAAGCCATGATGAAAAAATTCGCTTCAATGCTGCTGCGCGGCACCGCCCTGTCATTGGTGCTGGCACTCTCCTCTTCCTACGCATTCTCACAGGATGCCCCCGCCAAAAAAATAAAAGACCACCGCACCGCTCCCGAACTGTTCTTCCTCCAGGAAGGGGATGTACCCAACAGCTACCTGCTGCTCCCCCCTCCCCCAGACGGAGCTTCCATCACATTCCTCAACGACCAGGCCCGTTACAGCTGGGGCAAGACCCAGCGCAACACCGAGCGCGGCGCACAGGCCTTCCGTGACGCCAGAGTTGAAGGCAACGGTGTGCCGATGGCCTTCTCAGAGGCGTTCGGCGTGAACATCGACGAGCAGACCGCCCCTGAAATCCTCAAACTGATTGTCGGGATGCGCGAGGATGCCGGCGACCTCGGCACCCGCGAGGCGAAGAACTACTACAACCGCCAGCGCCCCTTCTCTTTCTACGAAGAGGACACCTGCAACCCCGAGCAGCAGCAGGAACTCTCCACCAACGGCTCATACCCCTCGGGCCACACCTCGATCGGATGGGCCACAGCCCTGGTGCTGGCCGAAATCAATCCCGAGCGCCAGAATGAAATACTCAAGCGCGGATATGAGATGGGCGAGAGCCGTGTGATCTGCGGCTACCACTTCCAGAGCGATGTCGACGCAGGCCGCATCACCGGAGCTGTCACCGTGGCCCGTCTGCATGCCGACCCAGCCTTCCAGGCACAGCTCGCCAAGGCCAAGGCTGAATTCAAGAACCTCAAGAAGGCTGGAAAGGTGGCCGCCGGCACCCCCGTCCCCACCCCCACCACGACCGATTGACAGACACCTTGAGCCAGGAGCCGGCCACACCGGCAAGGGGGCCGGCCCGGCATACCCCCCAACCCTCTGAAAACGTTTCTTCTATTTACAGTCAGCTATGAAATCCTCAATATTAGCAATCGCCGCGGCCTCGATGCTGGCCATGTCGGCAACGGCCCAGGAATCATCCGAGCCCAAATTCACCATCAAACCCACCGGACGAATCCTCATGGACGGGGCGGTCTACCTCGGCGGCAACGACGACTACAACGCCGACGCGGGCGACAAGAAATTTGTCGACGGCGTGGCCATCCCCGACCTCCGCCTTGGCGTGAAAGCCGGCTACGGCAACTGGAAAGCCAAAATCGATGTCGGCTTCGGATATGGCAAAGTGAGCCTCAAGGATGTGTTCATCGAATATGACTTCAACGAGAACCATCTGGTGAAAGCAGGTTATTTTGTGCCCCAGTTCGGCCTCAACTCCGAGACCTCTTCATCGATGAAGCCATCATATGAGGAGCCCTCCTCCAACGAGTTCTTCTACGCCAACCCGCGTCTGCTCGCCCTGTCATATGTCTTTGACAAAGGGCAGTATTTCGCCGCTGTCACCGCCTTCGCCGAGGCCAACGCGATGAAAGAGAACGCCACTGAGATGGACAAGCAGGGCTGGGGAGCGCAGACACGCCTGGTATGGCGCCCGCTTCACTCCGAGGGCAACGCATTCCAGATCGGATGCTCGCTCAACTACTCGACACCCACCGAGGATGACCATTCGGCATTCTCCTACAGCTCCAACTTCCCCAGCCGTGTGTCGAAAGTCAACCTGCTGACGGCCAACATCGACCACGCCCGCGGGCTGTTCAAGATGACCCCCGAGGTACTGTTCATCCACAACAACTTCGCCCTCGAGGCCCAGTATTACTACATGAATGTGGCCCGCAAGGACGGTTTCCACAACTACCGCGCCCAGGGTGCCTACGGTCTCTTCCGCACACTCCTCTTCGGCGGCATCTACGGCTACTCCCACGCCGACTGCGGCATGGCAACCCCTCCCGCCAAGTCGCTCGAGCTCGTCCTTGGCTACAACTACACCAACGCCTCTGACTCGCGCGCCGGCATCTTCGGCGGCATCTCCAACGATGCGTCATGCACCTTCAACTACTACATCAACAAGTACATGATCGCCCGTCTGCGCTACTCCTACACCAACGTGCGCAACCGTCTGGTCGAAGGGCTGCTCTCCTCGCGCCACGTCAACACAATCGAGGCCCGTCTCCAGATTATCTTCTGACCGGCGAGCGGAGTCATCCGGCCCCGTCAAAAGCCCGCGTGCATCATTGTACGCGGGCTTTTGACGTGATGTCCTGAGCCATTCAGCCTGCCAGGCGACAGCCCGGGCCGACACGGCTTTGTTAAAAAATGTTGGCCCGATGGCCCGAGAGCCGGTTTCTCTATGAAAAACGGTGATTGGTCAAATAGGGCCGGGAGGGTATTAAACTTATTCCGTAACTTTGCGTCCATATTTCCGTGGAGACTCCATTGGCCACGGCCAGGTTTCCATATTTGTCATGATTTCCATCAGGTTACTATTGATATGAGAGTGAAAAGAGGTTTTATGGTTTTGCCCGGACTTCTGGCGGCGGTTGCCGCCTGGGCTTACACAGTGTCCGGGGTCATCACCGACGAGAACGGCGAGCCGCTGTCTGACGCCACCGTCAGGCTGCTGGCGGCCCGCGACTCGTCGTTTGTCACCGGGGGTGTCGCCGATCTTGACGGGCGGTTCTCCCTGGCAGGCGTCAACAAAGGGAAATACATCGTCGAGGCCAATTACATCGGTTACCAGAAAGGCTACCGCGACGTGACCGTCACCAACGCCTCGGTGAAAGCCGACACCCTGAGGCTGGGCGACTCATCAATCATGCTCGGCGAGGTCAACGCCATCGGCGTGAAGACCCCCATCAAGGTGATGACCGACACCGTCGAGTTCAACGCCGACAGCTACAAGACCCAGCCCAACGCCGTGGTCGAGGACCTGCTCAAGCGTCTCCCGGGAGTCGAGGTCGACTCCGAGGGGAAAATCACAGCCAACGGCAAGGAGGTCACCAAGATACTCATCGACGGCAAGGAGTTCTTTGCCGACGACCCAAAGGTGGCTTCCAAGAACCTCCCTGTCAACATGGTCGACAAGCTCCAGGTGGTCGACCGCAAGAGCGACCTGGCGCGCCTCACCGGAGTGGACGACGGAGAGGATGAGACGGTAATCAACCTCACCGTGAAGTCGGGAATGAAAAACGGCTGGTTCGGCACCGTGGAAGCCGGATACGGCACCGACGACCGCTACCAGGCGACTTTCAATGTCAACCGCTTCTGGAACAACAACCAGATCACATTCATCGGCTCGGCCAACAACACCAATGACCTGGGATTCTCCGACGGCAACGGCAACCGTTTCCGCCGTTTCGGGGGTGACCAGGGCATCAACAACTCACAGAGCTTCGGTGTCAACTTCAATGTCGGCAACGACGAGATTCTGAGGGTGGGAGGTGACGTGATGTACTCCCACACAGACCGCAACACCATCACCCGCCGCAACCGCCAGTACCTTTTCCCCGACTCGGTGTCTTACGAGAACTCATCGTCTGACGCCACCGACAAGGGCCACAACGTCAGGGCCGACTTCCGCGTGGAATGGAAACCCGACTCGTTCAACACCTTCGACTTCCGCCCGACATTCTCTTTCAACCAGAACGACAGCCGCTCGCTCGCCGTGGACACCCTCTTCGCCGGAGAGCCGGGGCTGCCCCGCGTGACCCGCTCGTTCAACTCCTCCAACGCCTCGGGACACAGCTGGGAGTTTGGCGGCCGCCTGATCTACAACCACAACTTCGCCAGCCACCGCGGACGCTCATTCTCGATAATGGCCAACTACCGGTTCTCAGATGTCAAGGAGGATGACCGCTCGCTGTCATACAACCGTTTCTACCGCCTGCTCAACAAGATGGGCAGCGACTCGATAGACATCTACAACCAGTATGCCGACAACCACACCTGGGCCAACAACGTGTCGGCCCGACTGAGCTGGACCGAGCCGCTGGGCGATGTCCGCAAAGGCAACTTCCTGACATTCAGCTACCGCATCCAGTACCGCTGGAACAATGCCGACAAGATTGTCAACCGCCAGCTCCCCGTCGACCCATACCTGCCTGTGGAGAACCCCTACGACGCCATCCTCGGCCCCTCGGAGTATGTCGACTCCCTCTCCAACAGCTTCCGCAACAACTTCATGACCCAGGACATCCGCGTGGGATACAAGAAGGTATCGAAGATGTACAACCTCGACGCGGGCCTCTCGCTGGTGCCATCGATGTCAAAGTCGACCAACCTCATCAACGGGGCCAAGAGCATACCCGAGCGCTGGGTGTGGAACTTCGCCCCATTCGCCCGCTTCCGCTACAAGTTTGACCAGCAGAGCAGCCTCAACCTCTTCTACATGGGACGCTCCTCACAGCCGACAATGACCCAGCTGCAGCCCGTGGCCGACTACTCCAACCCCCTGAACGTGGTCATCGGCAACCCCTCGCTGAAACCGACATTCAGCCACAACATGCGGCTGCGCTTCCAGAAATACAACCCCTCCAACCAAAGCTCCATCATGTCGATGGCCGACGCGTCAATCGAGCAGAACTCGATAATCTCGCGCACCGACTATGACGCGACAAGCGGCGGACGCACCACCACTTACGAGAATGTCAGCGGCGTGTGGAACTTCCGCGTGATGAACATGTACTCCCTCCCATTCGGCTCACGCAAGACATGGAGCTTCAACAACAACGTGTTCGCCATGTTCAACCAGCGGATGGGCTACAACAACGGCGAGCGCAACCGCTCACGGGCACTGATGATCGCCGAGTCTCCCTCGCTGGCCTTCCGCCCCTCCAACCTCGAGCTCGAGCTGCGACCATTCTACCGCCTGAGCCTGACCAACAACTCGCTCCCGGCGGTAAACACCCCCACGGTACACAACTACGGGGCCGGCTTCAACGGCACCTACTACACCCCCTTCGGGCTGGTGCTTGCCACTGACCTAAACTACACCGCCTCGAAGGGTTACTCCGAGGGATTCAACCAGAACGAATGGATGTGGAACGCCTCCATATCATACCAGTTCCTGCGCGGACAGGCCGCGACCATCATGCTCAAGGTCTATGACCTGCTCCAGCAGAAACAGAACATACAGCGCTCGGTGACCGCCAACTACATCGACGACAGCCAGTACAACTCGCTGACCCGCTACTTCATGGTGACATTCACCTACCGCTTCAACACATTCGGCAAGGGCAACGAGCCTGCCTCCCGCATCGAACGCCGATGGGGCCCTCCCGGCGGCGGACCCGGCGGCCCTGGCGGACGACGCTGACGACATACCCCCCTTTACGCGAATCGCGCGGCACCCCTCCCCCCACCGGTGCCGCGCGATTCGCGCCATATCCCTGTCAACAACGCTACGGCTCGATATGCTTTTTGTGGCCCATTTTTCGTTACTTTGCAGCCAAAAAGCCATGGCAAAATTCATCACGGCGGCTCTCGCCATACTCATCGCGCTGACCGCATCCGGCGAAAGGAAAGTGTCGAAGATATACGAATACAACAACGAGCCGGGATACCCCAACTCCCTCTACCAGATTCAGGAACTGGCATACGACAGCCAGGGACGGCTCATCTCCTGGAAGGAGGGAGAACCCGACGGAAGCCGGTACTATTTCGACCACACAATCGAATACATCGACGACAGCCACGTCAGAATCACCGGACTGTCTGACGGAGACCAGAGCGTGATTGATGTCACCCTCGACAGCAACGGACTCGCCAGCGAGGCCGTCATGTACAAGGACGGCAAGTTTGACGCAAACATCCGCATGACATACCAGGACGGCCTGATGACCGGCCTCACCTGGCGAAATGACGAAAGCCGTTTCACAATCGTGGACGGCAACCCGACCGGAGGGATAAGGGGTGGCGACAACGAAGTGGCTTACACCGACCTCCCCAACAAATGCGGCATGGCATACTTGCCGATCATCACCTGCAACACCGCCTGGCAGTTCCGCTCCATCCCCCTCGCCGGCCTGGAGGGCCACGGCAGCCGCAATCTCCCCTATTCCTGCCATTTCAACAAAAGCGAAGCCCCGGGCATCATCGATTACGAGCTTGACCCGGAGGGCTACGTGCTGTCGATGAACATCACCAACTCATTCGACGGCGACGGCCTCTTCAAGTTTGAATACTGCGAGGTAGCCTCCACCGACATGATTTCAACCGGCTCAAATACTGTGACCATACACGGAGACAACGGCAACATAATTATCGATGGGGTCTACACCTCAGCCCATGTTTATGACCCGTACGGCACTCAAAGAGGAATGACCAATCTCACTCCTGGCCTTTATATTGTCAAAGTCGATGGCAATCCCCACAAAATTCTTCTGCGCTGATTGTCTTATATTTTCACACCATCACCAATCAATTGTACTGAAATTCGGTTTACATATTGCGGGGTGAAAATATTTTCACTAATTTTACAGCTGAACAGCCATTGTCAATCTGAAAGCATGGACATCAAGACTCTTGAATTTGTGACATATTGCATCAGCAAGCTTGCGCAAGTGCTGAACATAAGCCAGCGCGAAGTTTACCGGCGGTTAAAACAGTCGGGGATACTTTACGGCTATATCGTGCCGTCGTATGATGTGCTGCATACTTTCAGCTCACGCTATCTCGTTGAAGACCTCACAGATTACATGAGGGAGAAAGGAGTGTTGTCGTGATGAGACTTTATCATACAGACCCTTGACCGCTATTTCGAGGGCGAGCTGTCGGAAGAGGAGACATTGGGTTTACTCAGATATGAGAAGCCAAACATACAATATTGCATCCGTCCACAAAAGATGCTTGACAGCTGTCTTAAGCACATAGAGAGCACACGATTATGACCGAAGAAAGCAAACTGGCATTTCGCGCCAACAAGTGCGCCAACATCATAAAAAGCCTGTGTGAGCTGTATGGAGTATCACTTCAAGAAGCCACCGACATATATTATCAATCCGAGACATCAGAATTGATAGAGCATGGGGTAAGCGACCTGCAATGTCGTAGCGACAAATACCTTGCCTCTGTCATTTGGGATGAGCACCTGGAGTCTTCCACCCTGCCAATCAAGGGATAAATTGACCGCCCCAACCAAAACGTTGGGAAAACAAATAAGCCTCACACAGATTTGATGCTGAATTTTAAGAGGGAGGAGAAAATAGGGGACTGGGGATTAGGTTGTTTCGTTTTTTTTTGTTAACTTTGCGCGATTTATCGCAGTTAGAAAAAAATTAAACAGATCTGTAATGCTTAACCCAGTTAAAAAGACCATCACCCTGCCCGACGGCCGAGAGATCACTCTCGAGACCGGCAAGCTCGCCAAGCAGGCTGATGGCGCGGTGGAGCTCCGAATGGGCAACACTATGCTGCTCGCCACCGTGGTGTCGGCCAAAGAGGCCGGCGAGGGGGTGGATTTCATGCCCCTCCAAGTTGACTACAAAGAGAAATTCTCATCTGCCGGCCGTTTCCCCGGCGGATTCCTCAAGCGCGAAGGCCGCGCGTCAGACTACGAGGTGCTCACCTCCCGTCTGGTCGACCGCGTGCTGCGTCCGCTTTTCCCCGATAACTACCATGCCGACACCTTCGTGCAGATAATCATGTTCTCTGCCGACGGCAACGACATGCCCGACGCGCTCGCCGGCCTGGCCGCATCTGCCGCCATCGCCGTGAGCGACATCCCCTTCAACGGCCCTATCTCGGAGGTGCGCGTGGCCCGCGTCGACGGCCAGTTTGTCATCGACCCCACCTTCGAGCAGCTTGAAAGAGCCGACATGGAGCTGATGGTAGGCGCCACCGCCGAAAACATCATGATGGTAGAAGGCGAGATGGACGAAGTCTCCGAGACCGACCTCCTCGAAGCCCTCAAGACCGCCCACGCAGCCATCAAGGAGCAGTGCAAGGCCCAGCTCGAGCTGGCCGAGATGGCAGGCAAGACCGTCAAGCGCGAATACTGCCACGAGGTCAACGACGAAGCCCTCCGCGAGGATGTCCGTCAGAAGACCTACGACAAGGCCTACGCCGTGGCCAAGGCCGGTTGCGCCGACAAACACTGGCGTGAGAACGCCTTCAAGGCAATCTGCGAAGAATACATCGAATCTCTCCCCGAAGAGGAGCGCGACGAGAAAGCTCCCCTGGTTAAGCGTTACTACCACGACGTGGAGCGCGACGCCGTGCGCCGCTGCATCCTCGACGAAGGCATCCGCCTCGACGGCCGCAAGACCACAGAGATCCGCCCCATCTGGTGTGAAGTGGACTATGTGCCCGGCCCCCACGGATCGGCCGTCTTCACCCGCGGCGAGACCCAGAGCCTCTCGACCGTGACCCTCGGCACCAAGCTCGACGAGAAAATCCTCGACGACGTGCTCAACCAGGGCCGCGAGCGCTTCCTGCTCCACTACAACTTCCCCCCCTTCTCGACCGGCGAAGCCAAGGCACAGCGCGGCGTGGGCCGTCGTGAAATCGGCCACGGCAACCTGGCCCACCGCGCCCTCAAGCGCATGTTCCCCGAAGGGTTCCCCTACGTCACCCGCGTTGTCAGCGACATCCTCGAGAGCAACGGCTCATCGTCGATGGCCACCGTATGCGCCGGCACCCTCGCCCTGCTCGACGCCGGTGTGAAGATGAAACGCCCCGTCAGCGGTATCGCAATGGGCCTCATCTCTGACGACTCCTCAGACAAATACGCCATCCTCTCCGATATCCTCGGCGACGAGGACCACCTGGGCGACATGGACTTCAAGGTGACCGGCACACGCCAGGGCATCACCGCCACCCAGATGGACATCAAATGTGACGGCCTCAGCTACGAAATCCTCGAGCGCGCCCTCAACCAGGCCCGCGACGGACGCCTCCACATCCTCGACAAAATCGAGGAGACCATCCCCGCCGCCCGCGAGGACTACAAGCCCAACGTACCCCGCATCGTCACCATGCTCATCCCCAAAGAGCTTATCGGCGCGGTCATCGGCCCGGGCGGAAAAGTCATCCAGGGCATCCAGGAGGAATCCGGAGCCACCGTCTCCATCGACGAGATTCCCGAAGGCGGCCACATCGAGGTCGCAGCGGCCAACAAGGCTGCCATCGACAAGGCCCTCGAGATGATCAACCGCATCGTGGAGCTTCCCGAGGAGGGCAAGACCTACACCGGAAAGGTGCAGACCATCCAGGACTTCGGCGCGTTCATCGAGTTTATGCCCAACCGCGACGGCCTGCTCCACATCTCTGAAATCTCCTGGGAACGCCTCCCCGACATGGAAGCCAGCGGACTCAAAGAGGGTGACCAGGTGACCGTCAAGCTCATCGAAATCGACAAGAAGACCGGCAAGTACCGCCTGTCGATGCGTGCCCTCCAGCCCAAGCCCGAAGGCTATGTAGAGCCCGCCGAACGTCCCCGCGGACCCCGCCGCGAACGTGGCGAAGGCAACGGCGACCGTCCCCGCCGCAGCTTCGACGACCGCCGTCGCAACGATGGTGGCGACCGCCCCCGCCGTGACGACCGTCCCCGCCGCAACTTCGACGGACCCCGCCACAACAACGACTAATCTTCGTTCACCTTCTCCGGAAGGAAATCCAATCCCATAAACACCCGGCCCCCGCCAAGGAAACCATTCCTCGGCGGGGGCCGATTCCATTCCCACCCCACCTCCCCCAAGCCATCAAGATTCACCCCCCGAATCCAATCGTGAGCGAAGCGACCGAAAATCATCCGCGGAAATCTGCATATCTGCGCAATCTGCGTGAGACCTTTTCGAGAACAAGCCGTGGGACATCGGGGCAATTTATGTGTAAAAAACTCACGCAGATTCCGCAGATACGCAGACTCCTCTACCGAATCCTTTTAGATTCAGGAGATTAAGGTGGATTTCGGAGGGAGAAAGGTCAGTTGAGGATGGAGGCGATGACTATCACCGCGAGGGTCAGGGCGAAAGCGGCTATCATAAGGTCGGAGGCCACGAGGCGGTAGATCCTGACAGTGGAAATCTCACGGAGGAGCGACGCGGAGGGGGTCAGCGAGCGCAGGGCGGCGCCGGGGGTGAGCTGCTTCAGGATGACACGCGATGAGTCGAGAACGCCTATTGTCTGATGGCCGCCGGAGGCCGCCTGTGGTTCGAGGAGACGGCCTGCCGACAGGCGCGCCGCGTGGTAGCACACAAAGCCGAACAACGAACCGATGATGGCACCGACAAGCAGGTCGCCTGGATAATGCACCCCAAGATAGAGCCGCGAATAAGAGTTGAGCAACGCCCATCCGACGATGAACACCGTGAAGGCGCGCCGCCTCACAAACAGGGCGACAAAGACGGTAAGGGCAAAGGAGTTGGCCGCGTGGCAGGATGGGAACCCGTATGAGCCGCCACGGTAGCCGTTGACGATATACGCCATCCCGGAGATGGAGTTCTCGATGTTGGAGGGCCTGAGCCTCTCGACCGCCGGACGGATGACAGAGGCACACACCTGGTCGGTCAGCACGATGGCACACACGAGCGAGAAAAGGTAGACCATGGCGGTCTGCCAGCGGCAGCTCCTGAACAGAATCCACAGAATCATCGCGTACATCGGTATCCATATGAAACGACCGGTGAACATAGTCATGAAGCTGTCGAAAAACGGGCTGTTGGCGCCGTTGACCGCCAGGAAAATCGAGGTATCGAGATTGTCGAGGAATTCTATCATCGTAAAATCAGAGAAAGAGGGGGTGTGTCGTCATTTTATAACGCCGCCGGCAGCCCCGTTATTGCCTTACAGAATGGTTTTAACAAAAGATTCACAACCGGGCGAGGGTGGCGTAGAGGTCGCGCAGAAACGCCTTGGCGGCTGTCAGCAGCGGGGCCTCCCCCTGGGCCTCTGGTGTCTCCCCTCCCCTCCAGACCACCGCGTCAGCGTCGGGATTGTAGACCAAAGTGTCGCCGGGGGTCACCACACCGATGAGCGACGGCTCGGTGAACACCGCCACCGGGGCTGTCTCCCCGTCGAATATGTCGCGTGAATAGCGCAGGCCGGTGGAGGGAATACCCATCATGGCCAGCAGCGTGGCCGCCAGGTCGGTCTGCGAGGCGAGTTTGTCGACCCGCTCCCCGCCGACGGTCAATGCCCCTCCGGCCAGCACAAGCGGTATGTGGTGGCGTTCCAGGGGGGAGTCGATATTCTCGGGCCAGCAGCCATAATGGTCGGGGAGCACCACCAATAGGGTCTTCTGCCAGTTGGGCAAGGTGCGCAGCGAGTCGACAAACACCGTCAGGCAGGAGTCGGTGTAGGCGAATGCGTTCTTGCGCGGCTCCGAGACGAAACGTGGATTGGCATACGGCACCGCAAACGGCTCATGGGAGCTGGAGGTCTGCACCACCGACAGCCTCGGCACCCCCCGGCTGCGCCCTGTGGCCGCATCCTTTATCCCCTCGAACGCCTTGGCGAACACCTTCTCGTCATGGGCGCCCCACTTCGATGTGCGGTCTGCCACCGGGAAATCCTTGTCAGACACAATCGTCGAGAATCCCGACGACACCAGGTAAGCCTGCATGTTGGTGAAATTGGCGTCGCCGCCATAATAATAGGCCGCGTCATATCCCTGGTCGCGCAGGATGGAGGGGAACGACGGCAGCCGCTCAAACTTGTCGACATATTTCAGCAGGCTGGTCGACGGGGGCGCGGGGAAAGAGCTGAGAATCGCCGCCAGCCCCCGGTCGGTGCGGAACGAGGAGGCGTAGAAGTTGGTGAACAGCATCCCCTCCCGGGCGAGCGAGTCAAGTCCCGGGGCGACATTCTCCCCTCCGAGCGAGGGAATCAGGTGGGCCGAGAAACTCTCGAGAATCACCATGACTATGTCGGGGCGCGAGGTCGACAGCAGCCCCGTCGCCAGGGAGTCTGCCGTCTCTCCGCCTGGTACACCAGGCAACGCTTTGGCGACGCTGTCGGGGCTGGCATACAGCAGCCTGCCTACTATCCCCGCCGCCGTCTCGTCATCCATGAAATCATACTCCTTGTCGAAACCGCCCTGGTGGGTGGCCGAGTAAAGGAGGCTGAACACCGGATTGACAGCCGCATGGTTGAGCCGCTGGTTGGTGGAGAAATATGCCCGGCTGAGGTTCATCGTCGAGACAGTCACGCTGCCGCGTATCGGGATGAACAGCAGGCCGGTGACCAACAGCATCACCACCGGCTCCCACACCCGCCTGCGACCCCGTGCGGGAGCCACCTCCACCTGTCCGGCGGTGTAGCGGTAGAGCAGCCACATGCCCCAGCATATGGCCCCCATCCCGGTGATGCCCGCCAGCCAGTGCCACCACTCCACGCTGGCCATCGCCGCCGTCGGGGATGTGGTGAAGTAAAACACCGGGGTCATGTCGAGCCTGAAGCCCCAGCTGCCATACAGCCCCAGGTCAAGGCAGTATATCACGGCCACCAGCGCGGCCGCCACCGCCATGTAGATGTCCATTGCCCTGCGCAGCCAGCCTCCACGCGAGAGAAGCTCGCCGACGAGCATCAGGCCGGGAATCACCGTCAGGTAACCGGCCACACACAGGTCCATCGACAGGCCGTGGCGCACCACGGCGAGCCACTGGGCCGCCGTCGCCCCGACCACCGACGCGTAGACGGTGAGGAACACCGGCTTCATCAGCATGAAGACCACAACAAACAGCAGGTATATCCACAGGAATTTCAGAAGTGCCTTTTTCATCAGCGCCGTCAGGTTACAGGGTCAGGAAAGAAAGGTGAAGTTTTTTTGAAAAAAATCATCCCGGCGATTAAACCTTCGCCGCCAGGTATGGTCAAAGAGGCATAAAGATAATAAAGCAATTGTCTACATAGCGCCGGGAGCGCACCCTGAGAGCTTCAAAAAACAAAACCCGCCGGACTCTGCCGAGAGAGCCCGGCGGTGTTTTTTATGCCGTCGCCGCCACGCCTTACCGGCCCGGGGAGGCCATGGCGGTTTACGCCTCGTTGCCCGAGAACTCCATCAGGTATGCCTTGATGAAGTCGTCGATGTCGCCGTCCATCACCCCGTTGACATCCGAGGTCTGGAAGTTGGTGCGGTGGTCCTTCACGCGGCGGTCGTCGAAGACATAGCTGCGTATCTGCGAGCCCCACTCGATTTTCATCTTGCCGGCCTCCACCTTGGCCTGCTCCTCCATGCGGTGGGCAAGCTCCTTCTCATAGAGGATGGAGCGGAGATGGCGCAGGGCGTTCTCGCGGTTCTTTGGCTGGTCACGGGTCTCGGTGTTCTCGATGAGGATTTCCTCCTTCTCGCCGGTGTATGGGTCGGTGTACTGGTAGCGCAGGCGCACACCCGACTCCACCTTGTTGACATTCTGGCCGCCGGCACCACCCGAGCGGAAAGTGTCCCACGACATCAGCGCAGGCTCCACCTTCACCTCTATCGCGTCATCGACCAGCGGGGTGACAAACACCGACGCGAACGATGTCATGCGCTTGCCCTGGGCGTTGTAGGGCGACACACGCACCAGGCGATGCACGCCGTTCTCGCTCTTGAGGTATCCGTAGGCGAAGTCACCCTCGACATTTATCGTGCAAGACTTTATGCCGGCCTCGTCACCTTCGAGGAGGTTGGCGATCGAGGTCTTGTAGCCATGTTTCTCGCAATAGCGCAGGTACATGCGCATCAGCATCTGCGCCCAGTCCTGGCTCTCGGTGCCCCCCGCGCCGGAGTTGATTTTCAAGACCACTCCCATATGGTCCTCCTCGCGGCGGAGCATGTTGCGCAGCTCCAGGGCCTCGATTTTGGCCATCGCCGCGGCATACATCGCGTCGAGCTCGGCCTCCTCTAACAGCTCCTCCTTGTAGAAATCCCAGCCATTCTGCAGCTCATCCACAGCGGTCTCGATTTCCTTGTAGCCGTCCACCCAGGCCTGCAGGTCCTTGATTTTCTTCATCTGGGCCTGCGCCTCCTTGGGATGCTCCCAGAAGTCAGGCACATGGGTGCGGAGCTCCTCCTCCTCGATCTGTATCTTCTTATTGTCGACATCGAGATACCGTTTGAGCGCGTCCTTGCGCTCCACGGCCTCTTTAAGTTGTTCCTGAGTAATCATATACGGGATTTAATATCACCACAAAGTTACGAAAAATCCCTTGAAAGAGCAAAAACCGTGTGTGACCGCCCCGGAGGCTCAGAGCATCTGACGGTAATCGCGCATCATCTGCAGGTAGACAGCCAGGCCGATGGCCAGCCCGACGACAATCCCCACGGCGAGCGCCCACCTGATTTCACCGCCGCCGAGATAGATGAAATACAGCGACACCACGAAGACGGCACACGGGATGAGCAGCAGCTGGAACAGGTGATGGCGGCGGCGGTAGAAACGGGCCTTGGCGGCGACCTCCTCCACCCCGTCGACCGACAGGTCTATCCCTTTGACGCCCCTGTAAAGGTAATAGTCCATCACAGCAGCGATGATGAAGAACACTATCACGGCTGCCAGCCCCCACCATGGTAGCAGGCGCGCAAGCGGCAAGGAACACACCATCCCCGCCGGGGCCACCCCGGCGAACATCATACGGTAACGCCCCATGAGCCGTTCGCGGGCCGAGGTGACGCGTCCGGAGGTTACATTGCCTATCATCCGGTCATCATAAAAGGGGGGGCGGGAACTGCGGCGCCGAGCCGCATCATCGCCGGCATCGGAGGCATTGAGCCTGCGCCATTTATCCTTGAGTTCTTCTGGTGTCATAGGTCAGGGGTCAGTGAGTTTAGTTTTTCTTTTGCGCGGCGCAGCCGTGAGGCTATGGTGTTGCGCGGCTGCCCCATGATTGAGGCAATCTCGTCGTAGGAATGCTCGTCGAGCCAGAGCAGTATCAACGCCTTGTCGGATGGGCCAAGGCGGTTGATCATCCGGTACATCTCCCTGAGCATCGCCGCCTTCTCGTCATCCTCGGATATCAGTTCGGGATGCTCGTCGATGGGGACACTGCCGCCCCCCTTGCGGTGCTTGCGGAAGAAAGAGACGCAGCTGTTGAGGGTCACTCGGTAAATCCATGTCGACAGGCTCGCCTCCCCCCTGAAACGCGGGAATCCGCGCCAGAGGTTGACCAGCGCCTCCTGCCGCAGGTCATCGAAGTCGGCGAGGTCTGCCGCGTAGAAATAGCAGACCTTGCGGATGACCCCGTCATGCCGGCGTATGGTCTCCTCGAATGACCGTTTCAGGTCCTCCGCGCCGTCTCCTTTATGTTTGTCTTCAAGTCTCATCTACCAGAGTAGACGCGAAATTTCCCCGATAGTTTCACCCCCCTGACAGAAAAAAACGACCTTTGCCCTCGCGCAACGTCCCCTCGATTTCACTGAAAAACGCCAAATATTGGCCTTTTCGGACTTTTTGCCACCCCAGAAAGGCAAAATATTACCAAACGTTTTGAATAAACCAAAAACAATCGTACTTTTGCCACCATAGCCAATCAATCGCGAAAGCCAACCAACCACGCACTGTATTCCTAATCACACTGATCATAACATGAACAAGTACCTGTTGCTACTGACATCGCTGACGGCCATGACGATGGCCGCCCAGCCGCCGACGGTCTCCAAGACCGTGAGTGTCAACCCGGAGAGCTACGCCTTGTCAGCCTCGCCGCTGCCTTACGCCCCTGTGAGGCACAACACCGGCGGCCGGCGCATCTCCCCGCCCCACGCCATGGGGAGGATGCAGATGGCCCCGGCCAAGTCGCAGACATCCCTCAATGTGGCGATAAACGGCTTTGTGGCCTACTCCGACAACGACCCCCAGTCGGGCGCCCCTGTCACCCCAAAAGGGATGTACCGCGTCGACAACTCGGGTTTCACCAACCTTGACGCCACCGACTTCTCACAGGACCTGGACGCAAGCTATGGGGGAACCGTGGCCGGCGACAGCTATTATTGCGCCTATGTATGGGACAGCCAGACATCCGACATCGGAATGGTGCCGTTCCTCCAGCAGTGGGACACCTCGTCGTGGAACCTGACCGACGCCAATTTCTGCGACGCCTCCATCCTCGGGTGGGACTGGACATATGACCCGGTCAGCAAGCGCATATACGGCCTTTTCCCCTCAGGCAACAAATTGGTGCTGGGGGTGGTGGATGTCGACAACAAGACCCGCACCGACATCGGCCAACTCGACCGCAGCTTCGTCTCGATAGCGGCATCGGCCGACGGAGTGCTTTACGGCATCGACTTCGAGGCCGGACAGCTCTGGACAATCAATCCCGCCAACGGCTCCACGACATTCGTGGGAAGCACCGGGGTGACCACCGCCTACACCGCCTCGGCCTGTTATGACCAATATTCCGGCAAGATACTCTGGACCCCGACATCCGCCTCTGGCGAAGCGGCCCTATACGCCATAGACCCGGCCACGGCGGCCACCGTCAAGGTGATGGATTTCCCCGCCGGCGAGCAGGTGCTGGGCATCTACGCCGTGGCTCCACCGGTGTCGCCCGGTGTCCCCCACGGAGTGTCAGACATGGCGTTTGACTTCCCCGGAGGAGCCTTGAGCGGCAATGTGTCGTTCACCACCCCAGAGACCAACCAGGACGGCTCCACATCAGACGGCATGACCTGCCGGCTGACGGTCGACGGGGAGGAGGCCCACTCGGCCACCGTCGGCTACGCCCAGACGGTCACCATACCCGTCTCGGTAGAGGCCCCGGGCATGCACACATTCGCCGTCACCCTCGCCACCGACCTGGGCGACGGCCCTGAACGCTCATTCAGCAGCTATGTCGGATTCGGCATCCCCAAGGCCCCCGTCGCCACAGTGACGCGCGAGGGGAATGTCAACCACCTCTCCTGGACGGCTGTCACCGAGACCGCCGACGGCGGATACATCGACCCGGAGGCCATCACCTACGACATCGTGCGCCAGCCCGGCTCAGTGGCCGTGGCGCAAGACCTGAAAGCCACATCGCTCGATGACGTGGCCGAGGCCGAGAATGAATTCTCATACTTCTACTACGAACTCACAGCCTGCAACGGAGGCCGCCGCTCAGAGACAGCCCTCTCCAACAGGCTCGACTCGGGCCACATCACGCCCCCATACCTCCAGACATTCGACGATGACGCGTCGCTCGAGGGGTTCACCATCCTCGACATCAACGACGACGGCATCAAGTGGGTCATCGACGGACAGGCCGCCTACCTGAAATACAACTCACAGCTGGCCGCCGACGACTGGCTCATCTCCCCGCCTGTGGTGCTTGAGGCAGGCAAGACATACCGCGTCTCGGCCGACGTGAAAGGCAAGTCGGCCTCATACGAGGAGAAATTCAGCATCAGCCTCGGCGATGAGGCCCGGCCCGAGGCGATGACCATACCGGTTGTCGGGGAGACAGCCATAAAGAGCGCCACATTCGCCGACTACGGGGAATATGTCTCCGTGCCAGCCACCGGGCTTTATTTCATCGGAGTCCACGGCTTCAGCGACAAGAACAAGTACGCGCTCATCGTCGACAACCTCAGCGTATCGGCCCCGACTTCGCTCGAGGCTCCCGGCGAGGCCACCGACCTCCATGTGGTGCCATCCCCCGACGGCTCCCCCTCGGCCACGGTCAGCCTGACCGCCCCCGAGGTCAATCTCGGCGGAGGCCCCCTCTCTGAAATCACCAAGCTCACTGTGAGCCGCGCGGGACAGGTGGTGAAAACCTTCGACAATCCCCAGCCCGGCGAGACTCTGCCTATGGTGATGACCGCCGACGAGGAGGGTGAATACGCCTGCACGGCCGTGGCCGAGAACTCCCACGGAACCGGCAAGGAACTTCTCTTCAAACTCTACCTCGGGGTCAATGTCCCGGGCAACCCCGCCAACATCACCGCCGGAGAGACCAAGCCCGGCACAGTGTGTGTCTCCTGGGACGCCCCGGCCAACGACGCCGACGGCAACCCGATGAACGCCGACCTGATACAATACACCCTCTACCGCCCCAACGAGGATGGCAACCTGGTGGCCCTGGCCCGCGACCTGAGCGAGACCTCCTACACCTACCTGGCCCGTCCGACCTCGGTGGAGCAGGCTTTCGAGAGCTACGGGGTCCAGGCCAAGACCCGCCGGGGCGTGTCAGCCATAATGCGCTCGCGCGCCATCCCGGTAGGCACACCCTATGACCTCCCCTACATCGAGTCTTACGCCGGTGGCTACGCCCACCACATCTGGTCGGAGAGATTCATCACCGGCGGCGAATGGGATGTCTACGACGACGCCACCCTGGCCGGACTCTCATCGGTCGACGGTGACGGCGGGTTCGTGGCCATGTACAGCAACATCGTCACGGAGAAATCGATGCTCCACTCCGGAAAGATCGACCTCGCCGACGCGCAGAACCCCGTGCTGACTTTCTACACCTACAACATCATTGTCCGTGACCCCGACACCGGCGAGGTGACCGGCACCCTGGACCAGAACCTGCTTGAGGTGCTGGTAAACGACCGCACCCAGGATTTCGTGGTGGTCAAGGAGATGTCCATGGACCAGCTGCCTCTCGAGGGCTGGAACCGCGTCACCGTCGACCTCTCGGCCTACAAGGGGAAGGTGATCGAACTCGGCTTCGCGGCCACCACCGTCAACAAGCAGTACAACCTGCTCGACGACATCAGGGTGTTTGACCAGCTACCCCACAACCTCACCGCCACCGCCATCTCCGCCCCCTCCAAGGCACAGCCCAATGTGGGATTCAACGTGGCCGTCACCCTGGAGAACAACGGCAGCAACCCATCGGAGGCCTACACCGTGGAGCTGACACGCAACGGCGCGAGCGTCGCCACCATCGACGGCCCGCAGCTCGAGTCTGGCGCGCGCGCCACTGTGACCTTCCCCCAGCTGCTGAATGTCACCGAGGCTGACACCCATGACTACGCCGCCATAATCCACTACGGGCTTGACAACCTGGCCGACGACAACCTCACCAAGACCGTCACCACCCGCCTGATCCACTCCGGCGTGCCGGTGCCGACAGGGCTTGCAGGAAACACCGCCAGCAACGGCGTGAACCTCACATGGGCCGAGCCCGACCTCAATGTGGTGGTGGCCGACGAGGTGACCGACGACTTCGAGAGCTACGAGTCATTCGCCCAGGACAACATCGGCGGATGGACCCTGGTCGACAATGACGGCCTCCCCATCGGCGACATGAGCACCATCGGCATGCCCGGCATAACCCGTGGCTCTACCCTGGCCTGGTTTGTCAACGACGCGTCATTCGCCGGATGGCAGCAGACCATCGACGGACACTCCGGCGACAAGTTCCTCGCCACGGTCTATTCCGAAGGGGGAGCCAACGACGACTGGATCATCTCGCCCCGACTGGCCGGCAACGCCCAGACAATATCATTCTACGCCCGCAGCTACAACGCCCGCTACCTGGAGTCAATGGAGATGCTGTATTCCTCCACTGACGACGACCTTGAGTCGTTCACCAGCGTGAGGTCAGTGCCCGGCGTCGACGCCTCCTGGAAGCTGTACACCTTCGACATCCCCGAGGGTAGCGAGTACTTCGCCATCCGCTGCGTCTCCGACGACAAGGCCATGCTCTTTGTCGACGACATCACCTACGCCCCCTACCGCGAGGCGATAATGGAGGTCGACGGCTACAACATATACCGCGACGGGGAGCGTGTCAACGACGACCCGGCCCTGGAGACCGCCTATGTCGACAATGTCTCCCTTGATGTCACCCGCACTTACAGCTACGCCGTGTCGGCCCTCTACGGGCAGACCGAGTCACGAGCCTCAGAGCCCGTAGAGGTAGCCGTGCAATCCGCCTTGGCGGCTGCCTCCGGCTCGCAGGCGGTTGTGTCGGCCTCACCGGGCCTGATCACGGTCAGCGGCTGCCACGGGCTTGACATCAGCGTCACCGACCTCAGCGGACGCGTCATCAGCCAGGCCACAGCCCGGGGCACCTTCACGGCAGCCGTGGCCCCCGGAGTCTACATCGTCAAGGCCGGCGCGACAGTCCACAAGCTTCTCGTCCCGTAACGGCCTGAAGCCACCGTAAAGGCATCGCGGGCCCCTCAGACCTCCCATCCCGGAGGCCTGCGGGACCCGCGAAATCTTTTTCCCGCAGTATTTTGTCGCGAAGTGTATGGTTTTGTCGGCGGGTGGACTTGCAGGGTCGCGGGATTGTTGCTAACTTTGTGTCACACTGTAACCCCAAGTCTGTCAACCGGATTATCCACATCCGGCTGGCCGACGGGAAGTGACTGCATTGTTGACCAACTCACAAAAAACAGATACACAGACATGTTTTCAGGAATAGTAGAGGAGGCGGCTGTCGTCGCCGCCCTCAACCGCGATGGAGGCAACCTCCATCTGACATTGCGTTGCTCGTTTGCCGACGAGCTCAAAATCGACCAGTCGGTGGCCCACAACGGGGTCTGCCTGACCGTGGTGTCGCTCAACGGCGACGGCACCTACACGGTGACCGCCATCGAGGAGACACTGCGCCGCTCCAACCTCGGCGACCTCAAGGTAGGCGACCTGGTGAACGTCGAGCGGTGCATGGTGATGAACGGCCGCCTCGACGGCCACATCGTCCAGGGGCATGTCGACTGCACGGCGCGATGCACCGAGGTGGAGCAGCTCGACGGCTCGGCCTATTTCAAATTCGAGTATGATGTCGACCCGGCCATGGCGCGCCAGGGATATGTCACCGTCGAGAAAGGATCGGTGACGGTCAACGGCGTGAGCCTCACCGTCTGCGACTCGCAGCCCGACTCATTCAGGGTGGCAATCATCCCCTACACGATGGAGCACACAAACTTCTGCCGCATCGCCGCCGGCAGCCGCGTCAACCTCGAGTTTGACATAATCGGGAAATACATCGCCCGCATCTCGGCCCTCTCATGAGCCATCCATCCCTTGAATCCAATACTTGCATTCTATAAACAAACATCTTCCTGCAATGAAATCAAGATTTGCCGTCACGGGCGCGGCCCTGGCCCTGGTATCGGCCAGCGCGTTCCCGTCGATATTCCCCCAACCTGACCAGACCCCTCCCCTGCCCCCATACAGCGTGCGCGCCGACAGCGTCGGCCCCGAGCTGCGCACAATTGTCGTGACTGCCCTCAACGACGACATTTTCCGCGTCGACAACTACCTGCCGGGGCAGGCCCCGGCCCCGTCGAAGACCGCCGTGGCCCGCGAGGGATTCTTCACCGGAAGCCTGATTGAGAACCCCGCCATCGGGGTGCTGACCTCCCCGACCGGCACCGTCGCCACCCTCGACAAGGCCACCGGGGCCGTCACCATCACGGCCGGGAAAGGGAAAGGAATCTATGACAACGGCGAACGACCCAGCGACGCGTCAGGCCGAAAGACCCTTGCCCTCGCCCCCATCGGCGGAGGCAGCTCTTTCTACGGCGGCGGCGAACGCGGCTACCGCCTCAACCTGGCCGGCGACACCCTGGTGATGTACAACCGCCAGAACTACGGCTACACCGGCAACGATCCACGCATACGCCAGATGAACATCACGATGCCCCTGCTGGTGGCCCCCGAGGGTTATGGCATACTCATGGATGACTACGCCGCCGCCGAGCTGGTGGCCTCCAACCCGCTGAAATATGCCTCGGAGACCCCCGGCTCGCTCTCATACTACTTCTTCGCCTCCCCCGAGGGGATGCCCGGGGTGGCCTCCCGCGTGGCCGACCTCACCGGACATCAGGACCTCCCCCCATTCTGGGCGCTGGGCTACATCACTTCGAAATACGGCTACCGCACCGAAGCCGAGACCCTCGGTGTGGCCGACTCGCTGCGCCGCGCCGGATATCCCCTCGACGGCATGGTCCTCGACCTCTACTGGTATGGCAAGGAACAGGACATGGGCCGCCTGGCCTGGGATCCCGAGCAGTGGCCCTCTTACCGCAAGATGCTCGCCGACCTCAAGAAGGATGGCGTCAACATGGTGGCCATCTCCCAGCCCTATGTGCTACGCAACGGCCGCGCCATCGACAACTACAACTATCTCGCCCCCCGTGGTATGTTCGGCAAAGACTCCCTGGGCAATGTCAAGGAGGTGAAGATATGGGTAGGCGAGGGGGGCATGCTCGATGTCTCCAACCCCGAGACACGCCTGTGGTTGCGCGAGCGCTACAAGGCCCTCACCGACAGCGGCATGACCGGATGGTGGGGCGACCTGGGCGAACCTGAGGTGCATCCTGACGGCATGTACCACCACAACGGCCTGACCACCCGCCAGTATCACAACCTCTACGGCAACGAGTGGAGCCAGATCATCCACGACCTCTTCAAGGAGGAATATCCCGACACACGCCTAATGACACTGATGCGCGGCGGCACCGCCGGACTGCAGCGTTTCTCGGTCTTCCCGTGGTCGACCGACGTGTCGCGCTCGTGGGGCGGCCTCGAGCCCCAGATACGCATCATGCTCAACTCGGGCCTCAGTGGCCTGGGCTACATGAGCCATGACGTGGGCGGCTTCGCCGTCGACCCCTCCAACCCGGTCGACCCCGAGCTGTATGTGCGCTGGTGCCAGCTGGGGCTCTTCTCGCCGGTGCTGCGCACCCACGCCACCCGTGCCGCCGAGCCTTACAAGTATCCCGGGCAGCAGCATATCCTCCTCCCCCTGATAAAGGAACGCTACCGATGGCTCCCCTACAACTACACCCTGGCCGCCGACAACGCCCGCTTCGGCCTGCCGCTGGTGCGCCCGCTGGGATACTACGACGAAGACCCCTCGCTCTACGACTCGGTCAGCGACCAGTATCTCTGGGGACGCGACGTGATGGTGGCCCCGGTGATGACCCAGGGCGCGACATCGCGCAAGGTGGTATTCCCCGCCGGGACATGGGTAGACATCAACAACCCCGCCAACGTCTATGACGGAGGCTCTGAGGCCGTGGTCGACGCGCCCCTCGAGACGCTCCCCCTATTCGCCCGCGCCGGAGCGATGCTCCCCAAGGCCGACTATGACATGCGCAACACGGGCGACTACGACCCCTCGCGCTACACCATCGACTATTACCCCGTGGCAGGGCTGCAGGGGAAGACATCCTACACCCTCTTCGAGGACAACCGCCTGTCGGCCAAATCGCTTATACAAGGACAGTACGCGCTGATCGACATCACCGCCGACAACCTCCCGGGCAGCATCACCCTCACCGTGGCCAAGCCACAGATGACCTACCGCGAGATGCCCTCCAAGCGTGGCATCACCTTTGTCATCCACAATGTCGACCGTCCGCGCAAGGTGACCTCAGCGGCAAAAATCAAGCAGAGCTACGACAAGAAGACCCGCACCCTGACCATCTCGGCCAAGGGCGTGGAGCTTCCCCTCGAGGTAACCATCACGAAATAAGGCCTCCCTGCCGAAGACATACGCCCCGGGTGATACCACAAAGTGAGTAGCCCGGGGTGCGGAGTCTCCGGCCCGCGGCCTCTCTCCCTCCCCGACGATAGCATATTGTAGGTAATTTGCATCCAGGGAGATACAACGTAACGCAATAATACCTATCTTTGTATCGGAAACAACGGGAAAAGCCATCTCCGGGTTTCCAGTCTTATAGATTTGAAATACCAGTTTATAGCGAATAAAACGTAAGCCATAAAGCAGCCCCGACGTGAGCCGGGGCTGTTTTGCGTCAGGACTGCTCCTGGGAAACCGTATGAAGCCCGCGGGTCAGTCGCGGAGCTTGTCGGCCAGATTGTCGACAAAGTCGGCCCCCTTCTCCAGGGTGTCGGCGGTGAAGTCTTTCACCTTGTCGAGGATAGACGAGCCCTTCTCGACGGCGGCATCCTTGATGTCGCCAGCCTTATCCTTTAGCTGGGCGGCCTTTTCGGCGGCAGCCTCCTTGAGGTCGGCAGCCTTCTCCGCCGCCTGTTCTTTCAGGCCGGCAGCCTTGTCTTTGAGCTGGGCGGCTTTCTCGGCGGCCTGCTCCTTGAGCTGCGCGCCCTTTTCAGCCGCGTTGTCCTTCAGGGCGGCGGCCTCATCCTTGGCAGCCACCTTGGCGGCAGCCGCGCTCACCTCTGCGGCAGTCTGCGACACCTTGGCCGCGGCCTGTGCCATCTGTTCTTTTGTCATTTCCATAGTTGTAGCAGTTAGGTTTAATAATTCAGGTTACTGTGTATAAACCATCACGGAGGCCCCCCGGTTCGACAACAAACCTTAAAAAGTCCAGATGCGCCCCGAAAACACGCCGCCCCCTGATGCCCCGGATTCCATCTCCGGAATCCACCCACGAATCCGTAGGATTCATTAATTATTTACCGGGGGTTGGCGGCCGACAGGCCGCCAACCCCCGGTAAATACGCCAGGCGTGAGATTCTGAAAGAATCTTCTATATAGATAATCCAATTCAGAGGCAACATCTATAAAAGATTCTTTCAGAATCTCACGCCTGATGTCAGTAACCCCGGGTTGCCGCTTGGTCGCCCACAAGGGGTTCCCGCGCGCCAACCCGGGGCTAATAATTAATGAATCCTACGGATTCGTGGGTGGATTCGGGGATGTTTTTTGGGGGCGGCGTGGGCGGATTCCGGGGCATCGGGGCGGCGTGGGCGGATTACGGGTGAGGTGGGGGAAAAGGGACAGCCCCGCCGGCAGGCGTGGGCCTGTCAGCGGGGCTGTATCAGGGGGATGCTCCCCGTGCTGTCTCCGGCGCTGGCCGGGAGGAATCAGCGGAGGTAGAGCTTGGTGGTGTTGACGATGTAGAAGCCGGGAGCGAAGTCGGTCAGGACATTGGTGCCCTCATACACCTCGCGCACGAGCGAACGGCCATCGATCGAAGTGACAGTGACAGTTCCGGCCACAGGGCTCTCGACAACGATGGAGCCGCCACGGGTGTAGATCTTCATGCCGGGAGCGGCGGTGACATCAGCCATGCCAGACTGCATGAAGCCGTTCTTGTTGTAGATGCCGTAATTCTGGGCTGTGAAGTCTACGGTCTGATCGCCGTTGCCATTGCTGAAGATGATCATCGGCTTGGCGATGTTGTCAGTGGTGGTGAAGGAAACCTTGTAGAGGTTGCCCTCGAGGGTCATCTTGGTGCCGGGCCATTTGCCGAGGTATTCCTTGTTGCCGTCGCCATTCCAGAAGTAAGCGTAAACCGACGACCAGTTTGACAGGGAGTTGTCGTAGTAGTAGACATAATCCACGGCATCACCTACCGGGGGTTTGGGATCATCGGGAATCTCACCTGCGCCCTCGATGGTCTTCACATAGCCGTTGAGGGTGTAGTAACCGCCGTTGACAAACTTGAAGCCGTCTTTGTCAGACTGGTTGTTTCCGGCGTTGCTGAAGATGATCTTCGCGTCATCGGCGATTTTGCCGGCTCCGGTGTAAGTCCATTTGTAGACATTGTTTCCGAGGTAGGTCATGCTCTGGCCGGGCCAGCTTCCGCCGGTGTAGTTGGTGCTGTTGTTCCATATCCAGGCGGTGGCGGGGTTCCAGGAGTCATGTTCGAGGAAGATGGCCTGCTCACCCTCAGCCATGGCGGGGGCGATGACCTCTTCAGGCTCCTCGCGGTCGCCGCCGACAATGACATCGCCGGAAGGTTTCTCTGTCCAGGTCTCCTCGGGCATGGTCTCGTCGGGCCATTCGGTCCACTGGCCGTCTACGGGCGCGCTGCCATAGAGGTATTTGCCGTCAACGCCTACCTTGCCGGGAGCCTTGGTCTTGTCGGTGTCGAGGACATAGACGCGGAGGTTGCCCTTGCCTGAGCAGGAAGCGGTCAGGGTGCCGTCGGTGACGGTCTTCACGTCGCCGGTGATAGCGTCGACATAGCGGCCGTTGAGGACACCGGTGAAGGTGGCGTCGCCGCTGATGGTCACCAGCACGTAAGAGTCGGTGGTGGAGTCGGTGTAGCGGCGCTTGAAGGCCATCTTGCCAGAGCATCCCTCATTGCTGTACTGACCCTTGCGGAGGGCGGGGACAGCCGCGCGGATTTTGTTGAGGCGCTGGATATGGAGGGCCAGGGGGTATGAGAGGGTCGAGGCGAGGTTGCCGGTCGCGCCGTTGTACTCGGCGAAGTCGGTCACGTTGACGTCACCCTCGATGTATCCGCCGAAGTAAGCGCGGCCTGAGTCCTTGAGGGCGATGACCGCACCCTTGTCGATGTCTTTACCTTTCTGGAACTCAACCTCCGATCCGTAGTAGATACAGGGGATGCCTCGGAAGGTGAACATCAGCGAGAGGTTCTCGGCCCAGGTGTCCTGGGTGCCGGTGAAGCGGTAGTTGCTGTCGGGAGCGTAGTCGTGGGAGTCGACATACACCACGTTGTATGTGGCGTCGTTGTAGAGCCAGTCTTGCGAGCGCACACCGTAGGCCCCGGCGGCGGAGTTGAAGTTCCAGTGCATCGCGAAGTCGATGACATTGAGGCCGGAGTGCTCGGAATGGTCGGGGGTGTGGTATTCGTTGCCGTTGAGGGTGGCGTTGTCGCTGCGGCGCAGGATTGAAGAGGCGTGGCCCATGTCATCGGCAGCCGACTGGAGGACAGACTCCCAGTTGGTGTGGCCCGAGACGGTGAAGTAGTCCTGGGAGCCTTCAGTCTTGGTAGGAATCGCCACCACGCTGTCCCATGAATCGGGATTCATGTCCCAGGCGTAGTCCTTGTTCTCCTTCCAGGTGTAGTAGCAGGGGGAGCAGTTGTAGTTGTCGCCGCGGTAGATCACCTCCATCGAGCGGGCGCAGACCTCGCCGTACATGAAGAAGGGGGTGTTGCCTCGCTTGGCCTTGGCCTCGGGGCTTTCGGCGGCTGCGTGGAGCTGGGGGATGAACATCTTGTTGAAGGCCAGACGGGGAATGTGGCCGGCGGTGTCGATACGGAAGCCGTCGACCCCCATCTTGATGAAGCGGGAGTAGCACTCCACGAGGTAGTTGGTCACGCTGGGGTTCTCGGTGTTGAGGTCGACGCAGTCACCTGCGATCTGTCCCCACCAGCGCGAGGGGTCGTCCCAGTCAAACCAGGCCTTGTGGTGGTAGAGGTTATGGATGTCCTTGTTGGTGAAGTCAGAGTTCTTCATCAGGGCCAGACGCGCGCCATACTGGTCGGCGGGCTTGAGGGAGAGGTAGTTGTCGGGGAGGAGTCCGCCATTGCTGACGGTGAGGGGCTTCATCGAGGCGTTGATGTCGGCCAGGTCTTTGGTGTAGTCCTTCTCAAACATCGGGCAGAGGTTGGTCTCGCCGAAGTTTCCGGTGTGCTGGATTACGATGTCGAGGATGAGCTTCATGCCGCGCTTGTGGACCTCGTCGATGAGTTCCTGGAAAGCCACGTCGGCGTCGGCGGCAGTCGCGTCCTTCGATGTGTAGCGGTGGTCGACCTTCGAGAAGTCCATCGCGTGGTATCCATGGTAGTCGAGACCTGAGGCGTTCTCCACCACGGGGGTGATCCACACGGCGGTGAAGCCCAGGGCCTTGATGTAGTCGAGTTTCTTGATGAGGCCCTTGAAGTCGCCGCGCCACTCGGGGTCTTTGACGTTCAGCACGCCGTCCCAGCAGTATACGTTGTTGTCAGGGTCGCCGTCATAGAAACGTGTCGTCATGGCGAAATAGATGGTCTCGTCGCGGAAGTCATCGCGCGAGCCGACGAATGTAGCCGCCGGAGCTGTTCCCGCCGTCAAGGCCATAAGGCCACCGAGCAGGTACCGGTTCATATTTTTCATGAGAGTCGGTAAGGGTGTAAATGATGGTTAAAGAAATGAATGTAAGTTGAGAATGTAGACGTATTAGTTACGCTGCCGCAAAGATAGGCATTTTCCGTGTAATCCACAAACGGGGAACACAGATTCCGTATCAAAAAGCAATCATGGATGGCGAATGGACGCTGCCGTCACGTCATAAAGGGCTGAAACGCACGGCCAGGGCTGTCTGGTCGCCGGTGAAGGGCTCGGGGCGGCGGCTGTCATAGGCCAGGCGGCCGTTGACCCATGTCTGCTCCACGGCGAAGCTTGTGCGCATCCCGGCGAAGGGGGTCCAGCCACACGTGCTGACCACGTCGCCGTCGGTTATCCCGAGGTCGGTGTCGGGGTCGACCACGACGATGTCGGCCCAATAGTTGGGGCGCAGGAATCCGCGGCGGTCGATGTTGTAGAGCAGCGCCGGGTTGTTGCACATCCTCTCCACCACCTTCTCGTAGGCGAAGTGGCCGTCGCGGGCGAGCTGCAGGGTCAGCGGCAGGGAGAACTGCACGGAGGGCATCCCCGACGCGGCTGTCAGGGCGTCGCCCTGTTTTTGGGCCGTGAGATGGGGGGCATGGTCGGTGGCGATGATGTCGATGCGACCGTCATTGACGGCGCGCAGCAGGGCGTCGCGGTCGTCGGCGGTCTTTATGGCCGGATTGCATTTGGTCAGGCCGCCGGTCAGGGCCACCGATTCGTGGTCAAACAGCAGGTAGTGGGGGCATGTCTCGGCTGTCACACGCTTGTTGGCCAGGGGACCGGGGGTGAGGAAAGCAAGCTCGTCGGCGGTGGTGACGTGCATCAGGTGGAGACGCGCGCCGGTCTGGCGGGCCAGCTCTATGGCGTGGCCGGAGGCGACCGCGCATGCCTGGCGCGAGCGCAGGATGTGATGCAGCCCCACCGGTATGACGCCCGGGTATTCCCGTTTCAGGGCCTCGCGCGACGCGGCTATTATCTGCTCGCTCTCGGCGTGGCAGGCTATCACTCCCTTGAATGAACGGAAGAGGGAGGAGATGGCCGAATCGTCGTCGACAAGCATGTTGCCGGTCGATGAGCCGAGGAAGAGCTTGACTCCGGGGACACGCGTGGGGTCGGCCTTCATCAGTTGGTCGAGGTTGTCGTTGGTGGCCCCGATGAAGAAGGCGTAGTTGGCGGCGGAGACCTCAGCCGCGCGGGCGTTCTTCTCCTCCCATGCCTCCAGGGTGGTGGTGGCCGGGCGGGTGTTGGGCATGTCGAAGTACGTGGTGACCCCTCCGGCTATCGCGGCGCGGCTCTCGGTGGCAATGTCGCCCTTCTCGGTAAGCCCGGGGTCACGGAAATGGACATGCTCGTCTATCACCCCGGGCATGACCATCTTCCCCTCGCAGTCGACGATGTCGTAAGCCTCGGTGTCGACATCCCGCAGGTCTATGCGCCCGCTGTCGACGCGGCGTATCATCCCGCCCGACACCACAATCGTGCCGATGAAGCGGAATCCATCGTTGAATATCAGGCCGTTTGAGAATAATATCGGTTTCATCGCTGGGAAATGTGACAATTGGAGGGGGGAAAGGGATATGCGTGGTTGCCTGCGGGCCGGGGCGGTCAGCCCTTGGGAGGATGTGGGTATTTGCGCGTCCAGGATGATATTTTGAGCTTCATCACCCCGAAAAACGCCTCGCTGAATATTCCGGAAGACATCTTGCTGGTGCCCAGCACGCGGTTGACGAAGACTATCGGCACCTCCCCTACTTTGAAGCCACATTTCGAGGCGGTGAATTTCATCTCTATCTGGAAGGCATAGCCTTTGAATCGGATTTTGTCAAGCTCCATTATCTCCAGCACCTCGCGGCGGTAGCAGCAGAAGCCCGCCGTGGTGTCGGCGACATCAAGCCCGGTGACGGCCCTGACATATTTCGAGGCGAAATAGCTCATCAGCACACGCCCCATGGGCCAGTTGACGACATTCACCCCGGTAAGGTAGCGCGAGCCCACGGCGACATCCATGCCCCCCGTGGCGCATGCGTCGTAAAGCTTCAGCAGGTCCTGGGGGTTGTGGGAGAAATCCGCGTCCATCTCGAAGATGTAGCCGTAGCCATTGTCGAGGGCGCGGCGGAAACCGGCTATGTAGGCTGTCCCCAGCCCGAGCTTACCCGTCCTTTCGAGGAGGTCGACACGGCCCGGATACTGCGCCATCTTGTCGCGCACGATACCGGCGGTGCCGTCGGGAGAGTTGTCATCGACCACCAGCACATCGAAGCGGCGCGGCAGACCAATCACCGCGTCGATGATGGCCGCGGCGTTTTCCTTTTCATTGTACATCGGTATGATGACCACCGAGTCGCTTCTGGCTTCCACTTGAGTCTGTGTTTTGGGGGAATGATGAATATTCGGGTTCCGATTCTCCCCGCAAAGTTACATACTTGTTTCAAAACCGCCAACTTATCGGCCCGAAATCTCTACTCCTCTATATTAAAAAAACAAAAAACGATTACCCCGGGCAGCCTCTCCGACGGCTGTTCCACACGAAATCAACCCGCGTTCAATACAAAAATGGCAAAAAAGACCCGAAAAAATTTTCAAATCAAGAAAAACTTCGTAACTTTGCCCCTCGATAAAGGAAGCGCTCCCCACAATGGGGAAGCGCACCGCCACAGAGGAAAGATGCCGGAGTGGTCGATCGGGACGGTCTCGAAAACCGTTGTACCCTTACGGGTACCCAGGGTTCGAATCCCTGTCTTTCCGCCAATCAAACAATTAAAACCGCTGCAAATCAAAAGTTTACGGCGGTTTTAATTTTATACACATACAAAAATCCATACAAATTGTAGTCGGAACCTCGACACATACAAGGGTGGTGGTATCATTAAAAATCAAGCTTGCGAAAGTCGGTGCAATAGGAAATCACGAGGAATCATACACGTCTATTCCTGTGGCGAGGCCCTGTTTCGAGAATTGGATGTATCTCCGCTCAACACATTTACCAAAAACCGCATTGCTTGGAGATGTTGTTATGGGGATGGAACGTACTGTCGTCACTGAATGAGGTATGATGGGAGGTCTTGACTATGCCAAGGGTGATATTTATAAGGATTCCGTTGAGAGAAGACTTTGGATATATTGCTGTATATCAGAGCATATAAAAATAATGAGATTCTGTGGACTAAAGGGACAAAAACAAAATCATAAGGTTTTTTGAAGAAAAGTGTTCGGATTTTCTTTCCGGATGAAAAAGGCTTTATAATTTTGTGGAGTCTCACGAAGACACACAGAGTATGGCCATACTCCATAATTGCCTTTATCGCTCATAGTTTCCTTTAGCGAACTTTTTCCCAACAATTTAACCACACACCATTATGGAGATACAGCCATTATTATCAAAACCGGTGTGGCAGATGACAGGGGAAGAGCTGTTGTTCCTCTCCCGGCAGACCGCCAACACCGACCATACCGCCTCTATCAAAGAGACCCCGACCGAAAAAAGATACGTTTACGGCATTGCCGGAATATGCGAGATTTTCGGATGCAGCAAACCTACAGCCATCCGTATCAAGAAGAGCGGACGCATAGACAGGGCTATCACCCAGGTAGGCCGCAAGATTGTGATTGACGCCGAGCTTGCATTGCAGCTTGCCTCAGCAAAACCAAAACCGAACAAAAGACAATAACCGGAAGACAGTATGGGGACTGTCGGATATATCCGCATACCCTATTGTCGGAGTTGCACCGTCAATACAGGCACGGTGCGACTCCCGACTACTGTCAATTCTCAAAACAGAAATCACAATCAATGAACTTGAACTATAAAAGATACGGTCGTCAACATATGCCTTTGACCCCGAGCTGCGGGTTGATTGAAGATGATGAAACCACTCAGTCCCTTACCGACAATTCCACGGAACGGACTGAAGTGCACTCTTTCCCTCTGGATATTTTTCCGACTGCGATCCGGCATATCATCGAATCGCTCCATGAGTATGAGAACTTCCATCCTGATTTCACCGCCGCGTCATTCCTCACCGTGTTTGCGGCGGCCATGGGAAACACCTGGTCTGTCCGCTTTATGACCGGATGGGTGAGCCGTCCGATAATCTACATGGTGCTTGTCGGCTCACCGAGTTGCGGCAAGACTCCTCCGTTGCAACAGGCGGTTGCCCCGTTGCTTAAACTCGACGGTGAATATGACCGGGTGTACTGCAAGGAAATGGAGGCGTACCGCATCTGGGAACGGATGTCAGTGAAGCAGCGCGAGAGACATTCCCTTCCGGAAGAGATGAGGATGCCTCAGAGGAAATGCCATGTGGTGGTGGATTCAACCGTCGAGGCCATGATTGCCGCCATGCGTGACAATTCGCGCGGAGTGCTTATATATAAGGATGAGATTGACAGCCTGCTATCCAACTTCAACCGATACAACGGTTCAGACGAGAGCTATTTCCTCAGCCTGTTCAGCGGTACACCTTTCAAATACAGCCGTAAGTCAAACAACGAGCACATATTCCTCTCCAATCCCTATTGCTCGATAATCGGCTCAACTCAACCGGGACGACTCGCCGAGCAGTTCGGTGGCAAACGCCTTATGAACGGATTTTCCTCACGATTCCTGAAAGTCTATCCAGAAATCAATAAGATGCCGTCATGGAACGATGCGACCATGCCTTCTGAGATTCTTGAGGAATGGGAACGCATCATACGAAAAGCAGCCAGTGTCAACCTTCCAACCGCCCAAGAGGGAAAAACAGCCACTATCGAGCTTACGTTTTCCCATGACGCAAAGATGCGTGTGATTAAATGGAAGGACGAGGTAAACAACAAGGCATACTCGGCGACAGAATCGGATGCGGTAAGAGCGTTTTGCGGCAAATTGGAGACCTACCTTATCCGATTCTGTCTGATAATACAGGTCATGCACGGCATCTGCGGAGAGTCCGGAATGGATGAAATCGAACTGAGGACTGCCGAACTCGCAATCCGGCTGACCGAATATTTCAGAAACATGGAGAGCCGAATAACTCCGGAGATTGATATCGGCGTACTTGATAACCGGTTTACCGAACTGCTTGGAAGCCTCCGTGATTCGTTCACCACATCGGAGGCTGTCCGGGAGTCTCTGAAACTCGGTATCTCAGAATCCTCGGTCAAGAGATTTTTAAGAGACGGAGGAAGGGGATTTATCAGGAAGGAGTCTCACGGTCGCTATCGCAAAATCTGAGACTTACGGTGACATTTTGAAATTTTGACATCATGACATCTTCAATCGGAGCCGGATTGACAGGAACAGCGTGGTTGCCAACGCTTGATTTGGAGTATAAACCTTGCTTTGCAAGATATGCCGCTTGTGTCCACAACGGCAATCCCGCCTCTCCGGAGGTGAGGGTCAATACCGCTCGAAACTCGCAGTCTTTTATCTGATGAAATACGGTCATAGGATTATGCGATAATGTCAAACCAAGATATACAGGCATTAAAGCTTCAAGTTATGGAAACATCAAGGCATCAAGTTATCATGACAACAATACATGAAGGCATCAAGGTATGAAGGCATCAAAGCATCGAAGTATAAAAGCATCAAGGTATCATTGTATCAAACTATCAAGACAACGAATAATATGACAACAATAAAATCTGAAACTATCAAAATACGAGTTGACTCGCAGACTCTTTCGGAGATTCAATCAAGAGCCGACAGATACACCAATGGAAATCTGAGCGCATTCGTGCGCTGCGCCACACTCCAATACAATGAGAAACAAGTTGCTGAACGTGAGAATCCCCAGATGATTGCGTCGCTTAACTCTGCGCTCAAACTTATCGGCAGGATCGGAACAAACTCCAATCAGGTCATCAGGCATATCAACGAGCAGCAGAAGATGTTTCCTTTATACCTCAAGGCGTCGGATCTTCTTCCCTTCAGACAATTTCACAACGACTGGACCACAGTGCAGGATATGTTGAAGTATCTGTATAATCTCATAACCAACGCCAGATGATAGTAAAGAAACTCAGCGATGTGTCCGGCGGTGCATTTCCCGGTGCCAGGTATAATGAAATAAAGGTAGCGGCAGGTGTTGCTCAGCTAATGGCGATGGAGAACGTGAGTGAGGCATTGCGTCACAATGTGGATATTCTTCATCACTTCGGTCTCGATGCATCGGCGGAGATTGAGCGTTACTTTAAAGACCGTTCTCAGACTTATGGAAATACAATAACAACCCGTTTTCAGTTCCATGTGTCGGCATCGGTCAAGGGAAGAGTGATGTCTCCGGAGGAATTGACCGATTTCGCCCGTGAGCTGATGAAAGGCATGGGCTATGCCCGACAGCCGTATTTCGTTTATGCGCATCATGACACCGGAAACAATCACGTCCACATACTGTCAACACGGATAAAGCCTAACGGCTTCCCGATTTCCGACCATCAGGACAGG